>Ga0256832_1001083_pt1 | contig 18308 bp, 21 predicted proteins | sample 134614metaG_FD_190534 | JGI IMG/M metagenome (GOLD analysis project Ga0256832, IMG submission 190534) | Hydrothermal vent microbial communities from Lau Basin, Pacific Ocean - 134-614 | ecosystem: Environmental > Aquatic > Marine > Hydrothermal vents | place: Pacific Ocean: Lau Basin | collected...
CCCCCAAATCCGTTTCAACGGATTTTATGCCGGACGGCCATTTAACTAACGCGGGTAGCTTTTAAACCGGCCCGGATTACGGGCGGTGTTCCTTTGTCATCCGACGGTAATATTTTTCTCTCTTTTCATCTGCCCCGAATCACTTTTATCCCTACATTTCCGCCGGCGCATGGATGACACCTTTCATTCGATCCGCCGTATGAAACAACAACCACTCTTTGTAACAAAACCATGAACAGGAAAACACTTTCACTTATCGTTTTTATTCTGTTATCGCTGATCTGGAGTTCCACCTGGCTTTTTATCAAGCTGGGTCTGGAAAGCATGCCCCCTTTTTACAGCGCGGGCTGGCGCTTCCTCGTCGCCGCTTTTGTTCTTTTCGCCTACGGCCGCTATCTGAACATCCCCTTTCCCCGGGACGGGCACAGCCATCGCTTTCTGTTTTTGTTCGGCCTTTCCATTTTCACCATCAGCTACGGACTGGTTTACTGGGGCGAACAGTATCTCAGCTCCGGGCTGACCAGCGTCCTCTTCTCGGTTATGCCCTTTTACACGGCCGGCATGACGCAAATCATCCTGCCGGAAGAGAAGCTGACATGGCGCAAGGCCGCGGGCCTGCTTCTGGGCTTTGCCGGTCTGTTTTTCATCTTCAGCGATCAGCTTGTCTGGAACAGCGGCCCCATGGCCGCGGCGGCCCTGATCGCCATCCTGATCAGCCCGGCCTTTTCCGCCCTGGGCACCATCCAGGGTAAAAAAGCGGCGGGCGACTACCACCCGGTTATGTTAAACGCCCTGCCCCTGCTATACGCGGCCATCAGTTTCTTTATTCTCCACCTGATACTGGAAGAAGCGCCCGCGGCCGCCCTGCCGGTCATGGGCTATATTTCACTGCTCTATCTCGCCTTTATCGGCACGGCGCTGGCTTTTGTGCTTTACTTCTGGATGCTGGGCCACACATCGGCCCTGCTGATGTCCTCCATTACCTTTGTAACGCCGCCGCTGGCTCTTTTCTGGGGCTGGCTCATCCTTGGCGAGCCGGTAACCCTAAAGCTTATCCTGGGAATGGTTGTTATTTTCGGCGGGATATATCTGGTGCGGGATTGATGGTACTCAGCTCTTCCGGGCCAATGGCCGCCACCTGTTTAAAAAAAGGCGCATAGCGCGCGCGCACGGCCTGTTCAAGGCTTTCGCGCACCACAAAAACAAAATCCGCCCGGCACGGCGCTTCCAGCAGTCTGCTCAGTCCCGGCTCCAGCCCCCGGCCGGAAAGCTCCAGGGGCCCCACTTCATCCACCACGATTATTCCCGCATGCGCATTCAGCGACCGCAACAGCTCCCCCGCCCAAAGGAAGACATCATTATTAAACACAAATCTTCCTACACTAACGCGGTTATACGCCGAAAGCCCCTTATGTAAATTACGGCACTCTCCCGATGCGATATGACAGAGGTGTCTTTCTCCGGCCACAACCGGCGCCAAAATACCGTCTGCCGCTTTTGCATTTTGAACCCACTTTTTCAGTCGCGTCGTTTTGCCGCTGTGTACCGCGCCGCAAAGCAGAAAGAGCCGTTTATGCCTGTCCATGAAAGATCACCGGAAATATTATAAAAAAGAGAAAGAAGTAACGCGCCATATTGTATGAATAATCTTTTTATTATAGATTGCACTTCCCATTATCATAGGCTATGAAGAAAGTTATGATTCCTGCTGATTTAAACAAACATTTTATCTCCTTTGAAGGTATCGATTTTTCCGGGAAAAGTACTCAGATAGAGCTTCTGAAATCCTTTCTGGAGCAAAAAGGCTCGCGGGTTTATGTATTGCGCGAACCGGGCGGCACGGAGATATCCGAACGTATCCGCAAGGTTCTGCTGGATAAAAAACATGAAAACATGCACTCCCGCACCGAGTTGCTGCTATACAGCGCCGCGCGCATCCAGTTGACCAGCGAGCGTATCATCCCCACCCTAAAGCGCGACGCCTATGTGATCGCCGACCGCTTTGTGGACTCCACCACCGCATACCAGGGTTACGGCCGCGGCCTGGAACCGGATATGATCGCCTATGTCAACCAGATTGCCACCCTCGGCCTGTTACCCGCGGTAACCTTTTATCTGGAAATTGAACCCGAATGTGCTTTTAAGCGTAGTGACAGGATGAAGAGACAAAAAGACCGCCTGGAATCGGCCGGTCTGGATTTTTTTGAACGGGTGGTGCATGGCTACCGGGAGATTGCCCGCGCCTATCCCCAGCGTTTTTTCACCCTGGACGCCACACTGGACAGGGATGAAATCCACAAGCGCATTATCGACATACTTGTAAGAAAGAAAATTTTATCAGCTTAAGTTTAAAGCGGAGCCCATAATGAAACGTTCCTCATTTTCCATATTTTTAGCCACACTTCTTTTTATCAGTCTTGGTTCCTGGCTTGCCCCGGCCCTGAATGCCGGCGAACAGGACTATTATCAGCGCCTGAAGCAAAGCTGGGTCAACATGCAAAAGGTGTTCGAAACCCTGAACAGCCACTACATGGAGGAGCTGGACCCCTATGCCCTGGTTAAGGCCGGCATCGACGGTATGCTGGATCACCTGGACCCCTACACTGTTTTTATTGAAGAAGACGGCGAACGCCGCCTGAAGATGATCACCACCGGCAAGTATGGCGGGCTGGGCATGGAAATCGGCATGAAGAACAAGAATATCACCATCATCACCCCCATGGATAACGGCCCGGCAAAAAAGGCGGGTATTCAGGCCGGAGACATCATTCGTAAAATCAACGGTCAGGATGTCACCGGCTGGAGTACGGGCAAGGTTTCCGAGAATCTGCGCGGTAAAATCGGCGGCACGGTGGAACTGACCATCGAACGCCCCGGACTCGATGCGCCTTTTACCCTGACGCTGACCCGCGCCGAAATCGTCATCGAGGATGTGCGATACGCCGGCTATATTGCGCCGGGCGTCGGCTATATCAGTCTGGGCGGCTTTACCGACAAAGCCGCGCGCGAGGTTAAGGAAGCCATTAAACAACTTCAGGCCGAAGGAACGCTGGAAAAGCTGATTCTGGATCTGCGCGGCAATCCGGGCGGCTTGCTGGACGCGGCGGTCAACATCATCAACCTGTTCGTACCCGCCGGTGAGGCCGTGGTTTCCACCCGCGGCTTCCGCGAAAGCGAAAACATCTTTAAAACGGAACATCAGCCCCTATTGCCCGACACGCCCCTGGCCATACTGGTCAACCGCGGTTCGGCCAGCGCCTCGGAAATCGTGGCCGGCGCCCTGCAGGATCTGGATCGTGCCGTTATCATCGGGCCGGAACCCACCTTCGGCAAGGGCCTGGTGCAAAAGGTCTACACCATTGACAACGCCACCCACACCAAACTTAAAATCACCACCGCCAAATATTATATCCCCAGCGGACGTTCCATACAAAAGCGCGATTACGCCGATGACAACGAGGTCATCAGACTGCACGACGCCGACAGCCTGCTGCACAACAACAAGCATAACGTTTACTATACGCGCAACAAGCGCAAGGTTCTGGACAAGGGCGGTATTGAGCCCGATATTGAAACGGCCAGGGACTCCCTCAATACCTTTATGATCGATCTGATCCGCCAGCACACCTTTTTTAATTTTACGGTCGATTACCACACACGTCACGACCGTTGGAACGGGCAGATCAGCGACAGCCTGCTTATGGCCTTTAAATCCTGGATGCTTTCCCGGGATCTCGAATTTACACGCGCCGGAGCCACGGAGCTGAGCAAGCTTAAAAAGATCGTAAAACGGGAAAAGCTCCCCCAGGCGGAAACCATGCTGACACGCCTGGAGAATGCCCTGCGCAAAGAGCCCGCCACCCAGTTTGACGAAAACACGGACAACATCAGGCGTTACCTTTTACTGGAAATGGCCGAAAAATACAAGGGCCGCAAGGGACGCGCCGAAGTGGCCGCCTTTAACGATCCCGTGGTGGACAAGGCGCGCGATGTGCTTCAACGGGAAAGCTATAAAAAGATTTTGGCCATTAAATAAACCTTTCCAAAAAAGACAGGCTGTTTTGGAAATACAATAGACTTTTAACAGGCTATTTTTGTATTTTTAAAACAGCTTTTTTTATTCATAACGCAGACCTCCATGAACACTGAACTCATACCAACCGAAAAGATCGAACAGCTCTTCCGGGAACTCAGCGGTATCGCCCGGAAACATAACACCCCCATTTACGCCGTAGGCGGCTATGTACGCGATCGCCTTCTGGGCCTGCCCGTGGGCGGGGAAATTGACTTTGTCATCGTCGGTGATGCCATGAGCTTTGCCCGGACGCTGGAAGAAGCGCTGCCCGTGCGGCAAATGGTTACCTATCCCCGCTTCGGCACCTTTATGACCCGCTACAAGGGTTTTAACCTGGAATTTGTCAACGCCCGCTCGGAATCCTATCAAAGCGACTCGCGCAATCCCAAAACCGAACAGGCCGATCTCGAGACCGACCTGAGCAGGCGGGATTTCACCATCAACGCCATGGCCCTGGATCTCTCCGGGGAGCATTTCGGCCGCCTGATCGATCGCTATGACGGGCAGCAGGATATCCGGGAGGGGCTGATACGCACGCCGCTGGAGCCCAAGACCACCTTTTACGACGATCCCCTGCGCATGATGCGCGCCATCCGCTTTGCCACCCGTTTTAACTTCCGCATCGCCCCGGAAACCTGGGAAGGCATCCGCGAACATGCCGGGCGCCTGGCCATCATCACCGTGGAGCGTATTCAGGATGAATTCAATAAAATACTGATGACGGAAAAACCCTCCGTCGGTCTTAATCTGCTTGATCAGGCCGGACTGCTGCGGCAGTTCCTGCCCGAGGCGGAAAGCATGAAAGGGGTGGAGCAGCGCAAGGATTTCCACCATAAGGATGTATTTTACCACACCCTGGAGGTGATCGACAACGTGGCCCGCTCCGGCGGCCGGCTGGAGCTGCGCCTGGCGGCCCTGTTTCATGACATCGCCAAACCGCGCACCAAGCGCTTTGAAGAAGGGACAGGCTGGACGTTCCACGGACACGAGGTGGTGGGCGAGCGCATGAGCAAGGCCATCATGCGTAAGCTGAAATATTCCAACGAGGCCATCGCCTTTGTGGCCAAGCTGGTGCGTATGCATCTGCGCCCCATGGCCCTGGTCAGCGATGAAGTGACCGACGCGGCCATCCGCCGGCTGCTCTTTTTATCGGGCAACGATTTTCACGAGCTGATGCTGCTGTGCCGGGCCGATATCACCAGCAAGAATCCCAAACGGGTAAAAAAATACATCGGCAATTACGACCGCCTGATGCTTAAGATTGAAGAGGTGGAAGAACGTGACCGCCTGCGCAATTTTCAGCCGCCCGTGGACGGACGGGAAATCATGGAGGTTTTTAAAATAAAACCGGGCAAGATGATCGGCCGGGCCAAGAAGTTCCTGGAAGAGGCCATCCTCGACGGCATCGTCCCCAACGAACATGACGCCTGCCTGGCCTACCTGAAGGAGAACTGGGAAAGAATAAGAGACTTAAAAAATTAGAAAAAGTCATACTTATGATATCTTTTTATAGCACGTTCTTCTTGCATCTTGAATAAGATTAATGTAAACATCTTTAATTAATATAAATGATTCTTCTTTTAAACTATCAAAGGGTTGAAACATTAACAATTGATTTTTTTCAACAAAAGAATTTACCTTAAGTATCGTATTTATTTCTTCGTCACTAAACTCTAACAGAAGAGAATTTTCCTCTAGCATTATAACTATATTTTCAAAACTCCTTAATATCTTGTTTCTAATTAATCTTAACTCTTCTTCACTATGAACTTGAAAACATATTATTTCATCAACAAATCTGTCAAAATTTTTCAACTCTTCTAATAAACAGTCAAGATGTTTCCTTTTTCTTTTTTGTAAGAATATTCTGTCATCAAAAGACAATCGACTTGAATAATAAACGTAACCTAAAGCGACCCCCAAAGTTGTAGCGACAATACCAACTATTTGTGCTAAAATCGTATAATAGTTTTTTGCATCTACTAGAGTATTAAATTTTCTTACAACAAATAACCGTTCATACGATAGAACCAATGGCGAAACTAAAAAAAATAATAAAACAAAGACTACAATACTTATTAAAGCAATATATAATTTTTTCATTTCCTACTATATCCTGTTTTAAGTTCTTGCAATATTATTAGCTCTTTAACTTTCGATATATTTAATAATTTTATCTTTTTTAGTATTCTCTCAGGCTGAGCATATTGCGTAAAGTAAGCGAATGCTTCATTTGCAAATGATGGCCCTAATTTTTTAACATTAATAAAATCTAATTGAATAATTTCTTTGTCATCTTTCCAAACATTGGAATTATCTAAATCAGAAAGATACTTCTCTCGAAACTCAACAGCTGTTTTTTTTCCATCACCCTGTCTATCATCTCTATTAGCTAATCGGTGGTAAAATTCTTTTCCAATATCTATTTTCTTTAACATGTTTTCTCCTATGATAAAATCTTGAATGTTATGAAGATTTCAGTACAAAATTAGGGAAATCTTCAAAGATTAAACTTTCTTTTAGTGTCTTGTAAATTATATCCAACAGTTTTCGTGAGGTTGCTATTATTGCTTTCCCACTTCCTTTTCTTGCTTTTAGCCTTTCGTAAAAACTTCTAAGATATTCCGAATATCTTATGGCAATAAGCGTACACTGCACTAGCGTTGTCCGGCCAAGCTTGCTGCCCTGTTTCGTGATCCGGCCCTGATGTACCGTTTCGTTGGAGTTGTTAACGCGGGGGACAATGCCAAAGAATGAAGCCAGCTTGCCCGCGTCTGAAAAATCGTTTATATCGCCGATGATACTCAAAAGAATCGTTCCGCTTTTTTTGCCGATGCCTTTTATACTGGTGATATTCTCAAATCCGTCCAGGTCTTTACCGGCGTCTTCTATTTGTTTATCTAGTTTCTTGATGCCTTCGTTTAGTGAACGAATCTGGGCCGCTATTACTTCAAGCTCCAGGCGAGCCAGTTCATTCACGGGATAATCTGTTATAGCTTCAAGGCTTTTATTACTGCTGAAGGCCTCGCGCGCGCTGACAATACCATGAGCGCTTAAAATATTATGTATTTTATTTTTCAACGCCGTACGCAGCTTAACAAGCTTGTCCCGCGTATTGGCCAAACTTTTAATCTGACTTTGTTGCTCCCCTTTCATGCGTACTTCAGGAAGCATGTCCCTGCTTAAAAACAGGGCCAGATGCTCCGAGTCTCTTTTATCTGTTTTTTTTACCGAATTACTGATCACCTTAAATTGACGCGGGTTAACCACAATCACACGTCCTACTTTCTCTTTTATCTGATTTACGAAATAACGCGCGTTTCCCGTTGACTCCACGGCGATATGATCTTCTTTTTTTAAACCGGCCCTGAACTTATCCAGATCCTCAATTCGGTACTGTGCAAAACGCTTATCTTCTCCCTCCAAATAACAAACATGAAAATTGTTCTTGTGTAAATCTATGCCTATATACCGCATATGCTGCTCCTTCCGGTTATGATTTTATCTTAGTAGAGCAGAATGTCTGTCGGTCGTCCCACACTCCTATTCAGGGTCGCAGCGCCCTATGGCGACGTCCGCTCAAGGCTTGACCAGTCTCCTTTACGGGGTCCAGGCCCCACGCTAATGATACAGCCTTAAGCCTGTTCCGCTCCGCTTTTAGATTTAAGGCTATTAGCGGTGCGTGTCAACCGACGATATATTCATGTCGTCTCCTTTTTTGTGGCCTGTCGAAGAGAATGGGGAAAATTGCAGGAAGTCCCCGCTGTTGCCGCTGCGGCACTCCCTTCGCCATGTATTGTGGATATGAGGGGCTTCCCTGCGGGGAAGCGGATAATCTACTTCTTTTTCTTTTTACCGGAAAGCATGCCTACCAGTTGGATAACCGTACTGAGGGCGCTTCCCAGTGTGGCCAGGCGGGCTTTAATTTGCCGGGTAAAGGCCTCTTCAATTTCGGCAAGGCTGTTTATGGCCGTTTCCACTTTTACGGTTGTGGTTGTCAGATTGCCGGAGATATCCTTAAGGTTGCTCATGACCTCCGGCAGGTCCTTGTTGACCGTATCCAGGGTTTGGTTGAGCTTGCCTACCGACTCCTTGAGCTGCATTACCACAGGCATCAGCATAATCACCAGCGCCGTAAGAGCCAGTAAAAAAACAACAAAAGCAATTTCCCAGTACATTTAAAACCCTAACCTTTAAATTTATGACTCTTTAGTTTTGGTTTCTTCGCTGTCCGTCTCTTCATCTATCGAGTTGAGACTTTCTTCAAAGGCACGCTCTTCGGCGGTTTCCGCGGGGGCGGTTTTCATGCTTTTTTCCACGCCGCCGACCTTGTTCTTCAGCTCGCTCAGTTCCTCATATATTTTGTCCAGTTCTTCCTTGGCCTTTTTAATGATGTCATCGCTGTCATTAAAAAGCTCTTCCCGGATATCCCGGCCGGATTTGGGAGCAAATAAAACACCGGCTATCAAACCGATAGCGCCACCAACAATCAAACCGCTAAAAAAGCCACTTCCGTTTTCTGATGACATGGTTTCCTCCAATCTGTTTTAAATTATATTTACATAAGCATAGACAATAAGCTTTATAAAAATACTGAAATTCTGCTCTATTTTCAATTGTTCCACAAATTCTTTTTGAAATAATTTTGACAATGCACTTGCACGGTTATAAATTTGTCAGCTAATTTTTATTACCGAGAGGAAAAACGGATGGCCATTCAGACATTAGATTTAAAAAGTCTTCGTGAAAAGAAACTCAACATTTATGAAGCCTGCCTGCTTATCTCGGCGCGCGCCCGGCATATCAATACGGAACGCATCGAAAAGAAAAAAGATAATGAAATGTTTTCCGACATGGATCTGTATGATGAGGCGGATATCTATGATCGTGAATTGATGGAAGATATTAAGTTTGAGAAAGAGATAAATCCTACCGTGGTCGCCCAGCAGGAGTTTTTCGATAACAAGATCCGTCTGTACTATGAAAAGGATGACGAACAAAAGGATGTCTAATTTCCTTTTGCTTGTCAAAGGAATGCTTGTTATTTTACTTCCATCAACCGGTATGCAAGGAGTCGTTTTATGAAGATCAAAGAGAAAATTGAGAACCATATCGCTATTTTATCCCTGTCGGGAAAAATGATGGGAGGACCGGAAACCACCGAACTTCATGATCACATCAAAGGGCTGATCCATGACGGTGTTAAAAATATCGTTATCGATTTGGGTGATGTTAAGTGGATGAACAGTTCCGGCATGGGGGTACTTATGGCTTCCAAAACCACTCTGGACAATGCCGGCGGACGGCTGGTGCTGGCCCGCGTGACCGAAAAGGTTCAAAGCCTGCTGATGATTACACAACTGATCAAAGTCTTTGAAACCTACGAAACCGTCGACCGGGCGATTTCATCTTTTAGTTAAAAAAACATTAGTAAAATAAAGGGATTGGGTCTACTCAATCCCTTTTTTTGTTTTTACAGGTGATAAATTGGCGTATCTTGACGATAACCCGACCTCTTCCTATTTTATACAAGCAAAATAAACGGACTTAGATTTATGGATACTTCTCAGGAAATAGCGCAACTGCAAAAGGAGCTGGCCCGTAAAAAGCTGGAAATGGATTCCATACAGCATATCGGTCAGGCCCTCAGTTCCGAGCTGAATATCGAACGTCTGCTGATGGTGGTTATCCGCGAGGTGAACACCCTGATGCACGCCGAACGGGGTACTTTTTATATTGTGGATCAGGAAAAGGGCGAGTTGTGGTCCAAGATTGCCCAGGACGCCGAGATTACGGAAATACGATTGAAAATAGGCGTGGGCATCGCCGGCCACGTGGCCAAAACCGGCGAGGTGATCAACATTCCCGACGCCTACAAGGATGACCGCTTTAATCCGGCCATCGATAAAAAGACCGGTTATAAAACGCGCAGCATTCTGTGTATGCCCATTTTCGAGGCCACCACCGACCAAAGCCGGGAGCGGGCCATCATCGGCGTGCTGCAAATCCTGAACAAACAGGACGGGGTGTTTGAGGCCGAGGACGAAGAAATGCTGGCCAGCATGGCCTCACAAATCGCCATCGCCCTGAATAACAGTTCGCTTTATTCCAAGCTGGAAAAGAAACTGAACGAGCTGGATCTGCTGTTTGAACTGGAGCGGGAGGTTAATAAGGCGGCCAGCCTGGATGAGCTGCTGTCCATTTCTATCGACAAGATCGTAACCACCATGGGGGTGGAGGCCGGGCTGATCACCCTGCGCGACCCCAAAAGCGGTGAGTTTAACAGCCGGGTGGTTAAAAATATCGCGCCGGCCTTGATGACCGATCTGCACTTTTCCGGGGAAAGCGGCATTGTGGGCCAGGTGGTAAAAAGCGGCGAAATATACGTCACCAACAACACCAGCGAGGATCCCCAGTTTAAGCAGGCCTTTGGCGATAAGATCGGCATGGAAATCCGGCAGGTGGCCTGTGTGCCATTGCTGATCGATGATGCGGTGATCGGTGTGCTGGAGCTGTTAAACAAATCGAGCAGGGATGACTATTTCAGCCGGGATGATGAACGTCTGCTGGCTTCGATCACCAGCCAGATATCCCGTACCATCGAAACCTTCCGCTTGCGGGAAGAGAAGATAAAGGCCGAACGCTTATCCGCTATCGGCAATATGATGAGTACCATCGTCCATGATTTACGCACGCCGATGAACAACATCTATGGTTTTGTGGATCTGCTGAAGGAGGAAGAAGACGCCGAAGCGCGCCGCGAGTACGCCGATATTGTTATTCAGCAAATCAAGTTCTTAACCAACATGACCACCGATGTACTGGATTTTGCCAAGGGTAAGTCCAGCGTGCTGCCGGTGAAATGTGCCGTCAATAAGATACTGGATGATTTTGAAAAATTCTTTAAGGATGATGTGGTCAAAAAGGGGTATGAGTTCCATACCGAATGCAATGTGGCCAGTATGATCTATGTCGATCCGGAAAAGATCCAGCGCATATTCATGAACATCATGAAGAACGCCCTGGAGGCCATGCCGCCGGGGGGACGTTTTTCCATTACCGCCGGTCAGGAAGGGGATGCCGTTGTTTTTGCCCTGACCGACAACGGCAGCGGTATTCCGCCCGAAATTCAGGACAAACTGTTCGACTCCTTTGTCACCAGCGGCAAAAAAGGGGGCACCGGTCTGGGGCTGGCCATCGTAAAAAAACTGATTGAAGAACAAAAAGGGCGTATCGAAGTAGAATCCCGCGTCAATGAAGGCACATCCTTTAAAATATATTTTCCGAAATTGCAATAATGGACACGCGAACGGCTGTTTTTTATGATCCCCTGTGTTTGGAGCATAACCCGGGGCCCACTCATCCGGAAAAGGCGGCCCGTCTGGAAAAAACGGCGGGACTTTTAAAAAACAGCGCTGTAAATGAAAAGCTGGAATGGCGGCGGCCGCGGCCGGTTAATAGCGCCCTGTTGCGGGCGGTGCATGAGGCACCCATGGTGGAAGGCATTCTGGCCCTGAAAGGTCGTTACGGGCAACTGGATGCCGATACCGCGGTATCGCCGGCCAGTGTGGAAGCAGCCCTGCTGGCGGCGGGCGGCGCCTGTGACGCCGTGGATTTTGTTCTGGAAGCGGAAGAGGGGCGCGTCGCCTTCAATCTGTGCCGGCCGCCGGGGCATCATGCGGAAAAAGAGCGCCCCATGGGTTTTTGCCTGTTCAACAATGTGGCTGTGGCCGCCCGCTACGCTTTAACCCTAAAGGCTATTTCCTCGGTGTTGATCGTGGATTGGGATGTACACCACGGTAACGGCACCCAGGATATTTTTTATGAAACGGACAAGGTGATGTTTATCAGTTTGCACCAGCATCCCCTTTACCCCCACCGGGGCATGGCGGATGAGCAGGGCCGGGGAGCGGGGCGGGGATACACCCTAAACTACCCCTTGCCGCCGGGAACAACCGGAGCGGAATATCTGGAGACCCTGGGCCGGGCGCTGGAACGGACCGCGGAAAGATGTTCGCCCGATCTGCTTTTTATCTCCGCCGGTTTTGACGCCCACCGGGAGGACCCCCTGGGCGGGATGGAACTGACGGAAAAGGATTTTTCCGCTATGACGGCCTTGTGCCGTGCCTTTGCCGCAAAACATTGTCGCGGGCGCATCGTTTCCACCCTGGAGGGCGGCTATCATATCCCGGCCCTGGCGCGCAGCACCGTCAGCCATGTGGAGGCCCTGTCATGCAACGGCTGATGGTTATCCTTTGGGGGATGCTGTGGCTGAGCGGCTGCCAGGCGGAAAAAAAGAGTGAACTAACAGCGGAAAAAATCATGGAACTTCGCGATCAAATGGTGGAACGGCAGATCATCGCCCGCGGTGTACAGGACAGCGCCGTGATCCGGGCCATGCGCACCGTCCCGCGCGACGTCTTTGTGCCCGAAGCGGACCGGGCCAACGCCTATCGCGACGAGGCGCGCTCCATCGGTTACGGACAAACCATCAGCCAGCCCTATATCGTTGCTTTTATGACCGAACAACTGCGGGTAAAGCCGGGAGACCGTGTTTTGGAAATTGGCACCGGTTCCGGCTACCAGGCGGCGGTGCTGGCACAGATCGTCGATACGCTCTATTCCATCGAAATCATCGGCGAATTGGCCGAACATGCCCGGGAAACGGTAAAAAAACTGGGTTATGATAATATCATCATCCGCCATGGCGACGGCTATGCCGGCTGGCCGGAAAAAGCGCCCTTTGATGCCATTGTGGTTACCGCCGCCCCGCCAAGCATCCCCCCCCTGCTTCTGGAGCAGTTGAAGGAGGGCGGGCGTATGGTTATCCCGGTGGGCGAATATGTGCAGGAGCTGAATGTGATCACCAAGGACGAGCACGGCCTGCATATGGAAAGCGTGCTGCCGGTACGCTTTGTGCCGATGACCGGCAAAATCCGGCAAAAAAAAGAAAAATAAAGCTGCGTTTGCTCGACAACGGCTTAGCTATTAAACGCCCTTTCCTGTAAATTTAGCGGGTTGACATATTCGAGGTGAGAAAAAGTGTATTCAAAAAGACGTGCCCGCATTGCCGATGAGATTCTAAGCAGTCACATGAAAAAAGATATCTGGGGCCGCCTGTACGGTCAGTTGGTCTATAAACAAAAAAAAACGGCCATCACGCCGGAAATGCTGGCTTCCCTGCAATATGCCCTGGAAATGCGGGGGCTGGTCAGCCGGGTGGAGGCCAACGCGCGTAACTACTATCTGCGTATCCTGGCTTCGGACCGGGCGCCGGCGCGGGATAACTACATTCTGCATGTTTTTTTGCTGCTCCTGACCGTGGTCACCACCTCCCTGGTGGGGGCGCAGTTCATCATGCGCGATCCCTTTAACTCCTGGGCCGATTTTTTCAGCGGCCTGGATTATTCCTTTGCCCTGCTGTCCATTTTGCTGGTGCATGAAATGGGGCATTACCTGGCGGCCCGCTTTCATAAAATCAGGGTCACGCTGCCTTTTTTTATTCCTTTTTACATTCCCGCTTTTCATCCGGGTACTTTCGGTGCCTTTATCAAGATAAAATCGCCCATCCCCGATAAACGGGCCCTGTTTGACGTGGGGGTGGCCGGGCCCCTGGCCGGGGTGGTGATGAGCATCTTCTTCCTGTGGCTGGGCTTCAGCCGCCTGCCGGATCAGCAAAGTGTATGGGCCTTTCTGGAAACGCTGCATCCCATGGATCAAAGCCAGAGCATTGCCCTGACCCTTGGCGACAATCTGTTGTTTGATTTTATAAAAACGGCCACCGGAAAGAGTTGGCTGCCCATGTCGGAAATCTATCATTTTCCCTATATTTTTGCCGGTTGGTTCGGTCTGCTGGTTACGGCCATCAACCTGATGCCTATCGGCCAACTGGACGGCGGCCATATCACCCACGCCCTGTTTGGCGAGCGCGCCGGACGCATAGCGTTGCTGGCCTTTGCCCTGCTGATCTTTTTAAACATCTACCTGATCAGCCGTTTTGACTCCACGGTTTATGTGTTGTGGACGATCCTGATTCTGGTTTTTATCCGTTTTAAACATCCACCCACGCTGGATGAAAGCCTGTCGCTAACGCCGGGGCGCCGCCTGCTGGGCTATCTTTCCTATGTGGTTTTTATTGTCACCTTTACCCCCTTGCCCATTTATATCGCTTAGGAGATTGTATGCTGCTTATCGTTTCTTTGGTTGTGGTTTTGCTTCTTTTGCTGTGGATCGGTCTGATCTTTTTACGCAAGGGGCTGTGGGACGCCGCCCATCGCAATCTGCTGGATCTGGAAGACCGCTACGGCGGACAGGTGATCCGCAATAGCTTTGCCGCCCGGCCGGTGTACAAGGGTAAAATCCATAACCGGGAGATTACCATAAATTTCAGCAGTGAAAAGGGAAAAAAGGGCCGGATCAATTATATGGATATCTCCATAAACGCCGACAGCGCCCTGACGCTGACCATCGCCGAAAGCGGCTGGCTGGAAGATCAGAACCCGGAAAATCCCCTTTCCGAAACGGTGGTGGAGGCCGGGGGAAGGCGCTATCATCTGATGCCGGACAAAAACCGGAAGCTGGAACGGCTGGCCGCTAAGAAAGAATTTATAAACGCCGTGGGCCGTTTTGACAAACTGGCCTATTTTTTTATCGGTAAAAGCGGTGTTATTTGTGAGTTTAAAATGGATAACGCGGCGCGGGATACGGAGTTTGAACCGTTGAACGCCCGTTTGCAAAACATCTTCATCCTGTTAAGCGTGATAGGTTAATCATGTCAACATCCTTTAAATCCGGCTATGCCGTTATCATCGGGCTGCCCAACGCCGGAAAGTCCACCCTGCTCAACCATTTGCTGGACGTACGTCTCGGTATCGTTTCTTCGCGGCCGCAAACCACGCGGCGTAACGCCCTGGGCATTTTAAACCGGGAAGATATGCAGTGCATTTTTCTGGATACGCCCGGCATCGTCAAGCCGAAATATGAACTGCACCGCAAGATGAACCGCCAGATCGAGCTGGCCCTGGACGACGCCGATATTGTTTTGCTGATGGTGGACGTTACCGGTCGCCGGCATCCCATAGACCTGGGCTGGCCGCTGAAATATCTGAAAGGGCGCAAGCTGATCGTCGTGCTCAATAAAATCGATCTGCTGGAAAAAAAGAAGCTGCTGCCGCTGATGACCCTGTATAACGAAGCCCTGCATCCCCATGCCCTGATACCCGTTTCCGCCGAAAAACGGGACGGTCTGGAGGAGTTGATGGCGGAGATCAAAAAGCTGTTGCCGGAAGGGCCGGCCTTTTATCCCCCGGATATGCTGACTGATCAGCCGGAACGGTTTTTTGTGGCCGAGATTATCCGCGAACAGATTTTTCGCTCCTTTCATGAGGAGATTCCGTACAGCACCGATGTGGTGATCGAGGAGTTTAAGGAACGTGAGAACAACAAGGATTATATCCGCGCCGTGGTCTATGTGGAACGGGACTCGCAAAAGGGGATATTGATCGGCAAGGGCGGGGCCAAGCTGAAAAAGGTGGGCCAACTGGCCCGGCAGGTGATCGAATATTTTCTGCAGCGTCCGGTATATCTGGAACTGAAGGTGAAGGTGTTGCATAACTGGCGCAAGGATAAAACGGCGCTCAACCGTTTCGGCTACGAGTAAGTCCGGCCGCTCCTTCGGTATGTGCGGCGAAGAGACGTCTTATGTTTCCGCCGCATACCTCAACCCGTTGAAACGGATAGGGAATGTTGTATGCCTTTCCCTTCCCCCCGGATGAATCCGGGGATTAACGCTTTGGATATACACTATTCTTCTCCCCGGGGTGTGGGTAAAAAAATTGTAGAGGTGGTAGGAAATCACGTTTGTTCAGAATAAAAACAGAGCCCGTAAATGGTTTTGTGTAAATCACTTAGTTGTATTAAATTTAGTTAGGTTTATCCATGAAAGGGTTCTTATGTTTTTTACCAATAAAATAAGTTCTTAAAATGATATTGGGATATTCTCCGACAAAAAACCGCTCGGAAACTAAAAGAAGATTTTCCAGGAAATATTATCCCACTTCTTACAGGAATGATATCCTTTTCAGAAGATCTAAAAATTTTCGTCTTTATTATACAATTACTTTTTGGGTTTTGATGTTGTTTGCTTTAAGAGTGGGCAGTATAATCTTTTTTTCTTTTGCACCGATCTCAAGAGAATTTAAAGGTCTTAGTGTAATTCTACCTGAAGTGGCAGAGTCAAAATCTTTTACTTTTGTGGCAAAGCGGACAGACATGAATAGAATATGGGTTTCCCATAAGTACCAAATTGTAATTAATGAAAATCACGTAAGTATTGAAAAGCTGTCTGAATTTATAGCAGTTAAAAAGGAATCTGGAAAACCCCAAAATTATATTTTATACATCGATCGTCATTGCAAAATGTCCGTAGTATCAAAGTTATTAAATGTATTGAGAAAAAATAATATAAAAAATGTTGTTTTGGCAACAGCTTCGTTGAACACTTACATTCTACCGGATAATGAGTTATTGATCAAACGGGCGCCTTAACAAAGCAGGCGCCGGAAAAAAGATGTTTTGCTCTCGTAAATTTGTTTTGCGGTAACGGCAGATTCCCCCAGCTGATCTCCGGATGTTGTGTCCTAATCATAAAACGGGAATTCCCGAGCCTAAGACCCCAAAGATCATCCTGCGTCAAAGCGGCATTGATAATGACTTTGATTTGGCTGCGGATGGTGATCGAATAATCATACAACCTGCTTATCTTCATAAAAACGTCATGCGAAAGTCCGTTCCTCCCTTAAGGCCTTTTCCGTTTGGAAAAGAATTGTCCGCCTCTGTTGGGCTACTCACCTGTAACAGGCCATACTTGAAGTGAATAAGCGGTCGTTTACCGTGTCCCCAAAAAAAAGTTGCTACCGGCAAATATGACCCTTATATTCTAATATTAGAACATAAAAGGCAGGTACGTTATGACCAACGCGGAATTCGCTGTTTTAAGTCTGCTGTCGGAACGCCCCCGTCATGGCTATGATATCGAAAAAACCATTGTTGAGCGCGGTATGCGTGAGTGGACGGAAATAGGTTTTTCCTCAATTTACTATCTGCTGAACAAGCTGGAGAAGGAAGGACTGCTTGAAGGCCGCAACGAGAAAAAACCCGGTCGCGGGCCGGCGCGCAAGGTGTTTTACATCACCCCTGCCGGCCGGAAAATATGCCGGCAAAAGACGCTGGATGTTTTAGCGACCCCTTTTCGCTGCTATCCGCCCATCCTGCTGGGGCTGGCCAATCTGCCCGTGGTCAACGGGGCCGAGGCCATAAGTGCCCTTACAAAACACCATGAGGGGCTGTTGCTGCGTTTAAAGCAGTTGCGTGGAAAGCGTTCCGCTCAGGGGACGCTTCCTTATTTTGTGGACTCCATGTTTGTCTACAGCCAGACCATGATTGAAGCGGAAATAAAAATGATTGAAGACATTATTCAACGATTGGAGAAAGAAAATGATAAAGGTTGATTTTAAAAAGGAGCTGAAGCACCTTTATGCCCCATCGTCAAAGGAGTTTGAGGCGGTAAGTGTTCCGGAGATGAATTTTATTATGATCGATGGCCGGGGCGACCCCAATACATCCGTGCCCTATAAGGAGGCCATCGAGGCGCTGTATGCCGTGGCCTATAAGCTTAAGTTTATAAGTAAGAAAACGTTGTCAAGGGATTATGTGGTGCCCCCGCTGGAAGGGCTGTGGTGGGCTGAGGATATGAGCGTCTTTACCGCCGGCAACAAGGAGGGGTGGGAGTGGACGGCAATGATCATGCAACCTTCATGGATAACGGAGGAAATGTTCGGGGAAGCTTCTCGTTTGGTTGAAAAGTCTAAGAAACCGCCGGCCTTAAAAAAAATGCGCTTTGAGGCCTATGACGAGGGACTCTCCCTGCAAATTATGCATATTGGCCCCTATGCGGATGAAGGGCCGCTCCTCTCCAGACTGCATGTTGAAATCATTCCCAAAAAAGGTTATGTTGAAAACGGCAAGCATCATGAAATTTATCTGGGAGACCCTCGAAAGACAGCGCCGGAAAAACTGAAAACCGTTTTGCGCCAGCCGGTGAAAAAATCGTCGGGGAGATAAAGGAGGCGGCAATCCGCCCAAACATGTTTGATATGATATAGAACCTGCTGTTTTAGCTGTATATTTTAGCCATAACCATGCCGGCAACCAATAACGGAACAACCGGGGAGAG
>Ga0256832_1001084_pt1 | contig 18307 bp, 17 predicted proteins | sample 134614metaG_FD_190534 | JGI IMG/M metagenome (GOLD analysis project Ga0256832, IMG submission 190534) | Hydrothermal vent microbial communities from Lau Basin, Pacific Ocean - 134-614 | ecosystem: Environmental > Aquatic > Marine > Hydrothermal vents | place: Pacific Ocean: Lau Basin | collected...
TCCCTGGGCCCCCTCACCCTGCCCCACCCCCTGGTGCGCATCATCGTCGCCGAACAGATCTACCGCGCCTGGTCCCTCAACCAGGGCCACCCCTACCACCGGGCCTGAGATGACCGACCTCTACCTCGCCTCCCGCTCCCCCCGCCGGCGCGAACTCCTCTCGCGCCTGGGGCACCCCTTCGAGGTCCTCGCCATCGAGGTGGACGAGACCCCGCGCCCCGGCGAGCGCCCCGAGGACTATGTCGCCCGCCTGGCGCGCGACAAGGCCCGTGTCGGCCGCCAGGGCCTGCCCCCGGGCGCCCCCGGCTGGGTCCTCGGCTCGGACACCACCGTCGTCCTGGACGGCGAGATCCTCGGCCAGCCGCGCGACCGCGACCACGCCCTGGCCATGTTGGCGCGCCTGTCCGGCCGCGTGCACGAAGTGATCACCGCCGTCGCCCTGGTGGACGAGACCCGCCTCTTCGAGGCGCAGGTGCGCTCGCGCGTGGCCATGCGCCCCACCACCGCCGAGGAACGGGCCGCCTACTGGGCCAGCGGCGAACCGAAGGGCAAGGCCGGCGCCTACGCCATCCAGGGGCTGGGGGCGGCCCTGGTCACCCACCTGGACGGCGACTGGACGGCGGTCATGGGCCTGCCCCTGGCGGCCACCCTGGGATTGCTGCGCCGCGCCGGCCTGACCACCGTCCTCGACCTGCCCGCCGACGCCCAGGCAGGCTAGAATCCCCACCATGAGCGAAGAAATCCTCATCAACGTCACCCCCCAGGAGACCCGCGTGGCGGTGGTGGAGAACGGCGTCCTGCAGGAGATCTTCATCGAACGGGCGCGCCGCCGCGGCCTCGTGGGCAACATCTACAAGGGCCGCGTGCAACGGGTCCTGCCGGGGATGCAGGCCGCCTTCGTGGACATCGGCCTGGAGCGCGCCGCCTTCCTGCACGCCTCCGACATCCACCTGGGCGAGGGCGTCGAGCAGGAGAGCGACGAGGGCGGCAACGGCCGCCAGACCCCCGCCATCACCGAGCTGCTGCGCGAGGGGCAGGACATCCTCGTGCAGGTCATCAAGGACCCCCTGGGCAGCAAGGGCGCCCGCCTCACCACCCACATCACCATCCCCGCCCGCTTCCTCGTCCTCATGCCCTTCGCCCGCAACGTGGGCGTGTCGCAGAAAATCGAGGACCCGGACGAACGCGCGCGCCTGCGCGAACTGGTCCTCGCCGCCCGCGGCGAGGACGACCCCACCGGCTACATCGTCCGCACCGCCGCCGAGGGCATCGACGCCACCGCGGTGCAAGCGGACATGGCCTACCTCAAACGGGTGTGGGCGGAGATCACCCAGCGCGCCGCCCTCACCGCCCCCGGACACATCGTCCACGAGGACCTGCCCCTGGCCATGCGCGCCATCCGCGACCTGGTGGACGCCGACGTGGAAAAGATCCGCATCGACTCGCGCGAGACCTACGAGAAGGTCCTCAAGTTCGTGCACAAATTCATCCCCGAGCTGCGCGGCGGCATCGAGTACTACCCCGGCCCGCGCCCCATCTTCGACCTCTACGGGGTGGAGGACGAGATCCAGCGCGCCCTGGAGCCGCGCGTGCCCCTCAAATCCGGCGGCCACCTGGTCATCGACCAGACCGAGGCGATGACCACCATCGACGTCAACACCGGCGCCTTCGTCGGCCACCGCAACCTGGAAGAGACCATCTTCAAGACCAACCTGGAGGCGACCCAGGCCATCGCCCGCCAACTGCGCCTGCGCAACCTCGGCGGCATCATCATCATCGACTTCATCGACATGGAGGACGAGGACCACAAGCGCCAGGTCCTGCGCGCCCTGGAGCAGGCCCTCGCCCGCGACCACGCCAAGACCCACATCAGCCAGGTCTCCCCCCTGGGGCTGGTGGAGATGACCCGCAAGCGCACCCGCGAATCCCTGGAACACGTCCTCTGCGAGCCCTGCCCCACCTGCTGCGGGCGCGGCACGGTGAAGACCCCGGAAACCGTCTGCTACGAGATCTTCCGTGAGATCCTGCGGGAGGTGCGCCAGTTCGAGGTGGACCGTCTCCTGGTGCTCGCCTCCCAGGAAGTGGTGGACCTCATCCTGGACGAGGAATCCGCCTCCCTGGCGGAACTGGAGGACTTCATCGGCAAGCCCATCCAATTCCAGGTGGAGACCCAGTACACCCAGGAACAATACGACGTCGTCCTGGTGTAGCCGCCCATGCCCGCCCCCTGGCCCCGACGCCTCCTTCGCCTCCTGTGGCTGTCGCTGGCCGGGCTGGTGATCACCGCCGCCGTCCTCCTCACCCTCGCCCGCCTCCTTCTTCCCCTCGCCGACCGCTTCCGCCCCGACATCGCCCAATGGGCCGCCCAGGCCCTGCGCCAGCCGGTGGCCATCGGCCGCCTGGACGCCGACTGGCAGGGCCTGGAGCCGGGCCTGGTGCTGGAAGACGCCAAGCTCCTCGACCCCCAGGGCCGCCCCCTCCTGCACCTGCGCCGGGCGCGCATCGGCCTCGACCTGTGGGCCTCCCTGCGCCGGGGCGCCCTGGTGCCTGGCAGCATCCGCCTGGAGGGCCTGCGCCTGGTGGTGGTGCGGGAACGGGACGGGCGCCTGCGGGTGCGCGGCCTGGGCCAGGGCGAAGGCCCGGGCAAGGGGCGCGACTTCGCCCGCTGGCTGCTGGAACACAAGCGCCTGACGGTGGAGGACAGCGACATCGACCTGCGCGACCTCGGCGCCGACCCGCCGCGCCAGTGGCGCTTCAGCCACGTCACCGTCGATCTGCGCAACCGGGGCGAGCGCCACCTCATCGACCTGGCCATCGAACTGCCCTTCCAGATGGGCTACGCCCTCACCCTCGCCATGGACCTGCGCGGCGACATCCTGCGCGCCCACGGCTGGGGCGGGCGCGCCTACCTGAGCGTGCGCGGCCTGCGCCTGGACCGCCTCCCCCCGGACCTGCGCCGCGGCCCGGTGAGCGTCGAGGACGGCCACCTCGACCTGCAACTGTGGAGCTGGTGGGAGGACGGGCGCGTGCGGCGCGTGAACGGCGCCGTGGACGCCCGCGGCGTGCGCCTGCTGCGCCGCCGCGACGAGCGCATCCTGCCCCTGGAACAACTGAGCGGCGTCATCGACTGGCAGGGCGAGGCGGACGGCCGCTGGTGGCTCGCCGCCCACCGCCTGCGCCTGCAGAGTGGCGCCCGCATCCTCCCCCCCACGCGCCTGTGGGCCCAACACACCCCGGCCACGGACGCCGCCCCCGCCCACCTGGAGGCACGGGTGGAACGCTTCGCCCTGGAGGACGTCCTCGCCCTGGCCCGCTTCTTCGACGGCCTGCCCCCTGCCCTGGCGCGCCCCCTGGGCCGCCTGCGCCCGCGCGCCGAGGTCCGCGACCTGCACCTGACCCTGGCCCAGGGAGACACCCCCCGCTTCCACCTGCGCGCGAAACTGCACGACCTGCGCAACCGCAGCTGGCAGTGGATCCCCGGCTCCGACGGCGTGGACGCCGAACTGGAGGCCAGCGAGGCCGGCGGGCACGTGGCCATCGAAGGGAAGGACCTGCGCCTCTCCCTGGCGCGCCTCTACGACCACCCCTTGGACCTCTCCCGCCTCGGCGGGCGGCTCCACTGGCGCCGCGCCCCGCGCGCCTGGGTCCTGGACCTGGCCGACCTGCACGCCGAGAACCCCACCCTCGCCCTCGCCGGCCGCGTGCGCCTGCGCCTCCCCACCGACGGCCGCTCGCCGCAGCTCGTCATGGGCCTGCGCCTGCGCTCCCCGGCCCCCGAGCGCCTGCGGGACCACCTCCCCACCGCCCTCCTCCCCCCCGCCCTGCGCGACTGGCTCACCGCCTCCCTGCACGCCGGCGCCATCGAACGGGGCGAAGTCCTCTACCTGGGACGCACCCATCGCTTCCCCTTCCGCCAGGGCGAGGGCCGCTTCCTGGCCGATCTGGACCTGCGCCAGGCCCGCCTCACCCCCGCCCCCGGCTGGCCCACCATCGACGCCATCGCCGGCCGCCTGCGCATCGACCGCCGCCACCTGCGCCTCAGCGGCGCCGAGGGGCGCATCTACCACAGCCGCCTGCACGACGTGGTGGCCGAGATCCCCGACCTCCACGCCCGCGAACGCCAGGTCAAGGTGCGCGGCGCCGTCACCAGCGACGCCCGCGACATCCTCCGCTACCTGCACCAGAGCCCCCTGGAAGAGGCCTTCGCCAAGGAACTGCGCCCCTTCGAGGGGGAAGGCCCGGTGCGCCTGGGGCTGTCCCTGGAGATCCCCCTCCAGGCCGGCGAGGTGAAGGTCCAGGGGCGGGCCACCCTGGAGGGCGTCCGCTTCGCCTCCGAGTTCTACCAGGTGGAGCTGGACGAACTGCGCGGCCCCCTGCGCTTCACCGAGACCGGCATCTGGAGCCGGGGCCTGGAAGGGCGCCTGGACGGCCTCCCCGTCACCCTCGCCCTGAACACCGGCGGCGAACCGCGGCGCCTGCGCATCGACGGGCGCGGCCACGTGCACCGCGAGGCCCTCCGGGGGATCCTCGCCCGCTACACCGACTACCCCCACTGGGCGGACTACAGCGCTGGCCAGACCACCTGGGAGGGGCGCCTCACCCTGCCCCTGGAGGCCGGTGACCCGGCCAGCGCGCGCCTGGAGGTGCGCTCCGACCTGCACGGCCTGGCCATCACCCTCCCCGAGCCCCTGGCCAAACCCACGGACGACCCCCGCCCCTTCGCCCTCGGCACCGACCTGGGGCCACAGCGCCGCCGCCTGGACATCGACTACGGCGACCTGCACGCCCGCCTGGAACTCGTCTCCCGCGGCGAGAGCTGGAACCTGGACCGGGGCGCGGTGGGCGTCGGCCGCATCCCCGAACTGCCCCCCCAGGCGGGCATCTGGTTCAGCGGCCACGTGCCGCGCTTCTCCTGGACCGCCTGGTCCGCCGTCCTCTTCCCCGAAGACGGCCGCCCGCCCCTGTTCCCGGACACCGGCGGCGTCACCCCCAGCCAGTACTACGACGTCACCCTCGGCGACCTGGAAGTGTTCGACTTCCACTTCCAGGACGTCGCCCTGCAGGCCAGCGACAGCGCCCAGGGCTGGACCATCCACACCCGCTCCCCGCGCCTGGCCGGCAGCGTCTTCGTCCCCATCGAGGTCACCACCGCCCCCCTGAGCATGGACATGACGCGCCTGCACCTGGTGAGCCCCCCGGCGGACGAAGTCACCCCCAGCCGCACCCGCCCCACCGAGCTGCCCGCCTTCGTCGTCGACGCCGAGGACTTCCGCTTCGACCGCCTGCGCTTCGGCCGCCTCGCCCTGCGCGCCTCGCGCATCCCCAAGGGCTTGCGCCTGGACCGCCTGAGCATGCGCACCGAGGTCACCGACATCCAGGCCAGCGGCCAGTGGCTGGAGGGCGAGACCGGCGCCCCGCGCCCCTCCCAGACCTCCCGCTTCCGCATCGAGGCCGACTCCCGCGACCTGGGCCGCACCCTGCGCGAATGGGACTACGCCGGCACCATCGAAGGGGGGCGCGGGCGCATCCTCATCGACGCCCACTGGCCCGGCAACCCGGCCCAGTTCGACCTCGCCCGCCTCAACGGCAATCTGGAACTGGACCTCAAGGACGGCCGCCTGCTGGAAGTGGACCCCGGCGCCGCCCGCATCTTCGGCCTCATCAGCCTCCAGGCCCTGCCGCGGCGCCTGGCCCTGGACTTCTCCGACCTCTTCGACAAGGGCTTCGCCTTCGACCGCATCACCGGCCGCTACCGCATCGAGGACGGCGTCGCCAGCACCGACGGCCTCATCATGGAAGGCCCGGCGGCGCGCATCGTCGCCCGCGGCCGCATCGACCTGGCCCGGCGCCGCTACGACCAGGAGGTGGCCATCATCCCCCGCCTCGGCGAGAGCCTGCCCCTCATCGGCACCGCCCTCACCGGCGCGCCGCCGGTGGGCGCCACCCTCCTGCTGCTGCAAAAACTGCTGGAGAAGCCCCTCTCCGAGCTGTCCACCATCCGCTACCGGGTCACCGGCCCATGGAACGACCCGCAGGTGGAACGCATCCACACCGGCCCCGAGCCCAGCGAGGAGATCCTCCAGGAGTGAACCCCGGCCAACCATGCTAGACTTCAGCGCTTTGGCGCCAGCCACGGAAACAGGAAAGGAACAGGAGCCGACATGACGCGCGTCGCCGCCATCCAGATGGCCTCCGGGCCCAACATCGACGCCAACCTCATCGAAGCCGCCCGCCTCATCCAGAAGGCGGTGGAGCAGGGCGCCCGCCTGGTGGTCCTGCCGGAAAACTTCGCCCTCATGGGGATGACCGAGCAGGACAAGGTCGCCCAGCGCGAGCGGGACGGGGACGGCCCCATCCAGGCCTTCCTCGCCGACCAGGCCCGCCGCCACGGCATCTGGCTGGTGGGCGGCACCGTCCCCCTGGAGGCGGACGACCCGCAGAAGATCCGCGCCGCCTGCCTCCTCTACGACGAGCGCGGCGAGCGGGTGGCCCGCTACGACAAGATCCACCTGTTCGACGTCTCCCTCTCCGAGCACGGGGAACGCTACGACGAATCGGCCACCATCGAACCGGGCGACCAGGTGGTGGTGGCGGACACCCCCTTCGGGCGCCTGGGGCTGGCGGTGTGCTACGACCTGCGCTTCCCCGAACTCTTCCGCGCCCTCCTCGACCGCGGCGCCGAGATCTTCGCCGTCCCCTCCGCCTTCACCGCCATCACCGGCAAGGCCCACTGGGAAATCCTCGTGCGCGCACGGGCCATCGAAGACCTCTGCTACGTCATCGCCGCCGATCAGGGGGGCTACCACGTCAACGGCCGCGAGACCTACGGCGACAGCATGATCGTCGATCCCTGGGGGCAGGTGCTGGACCGCCTGCCGCACGGCTCCGGCATCGTCGTCGCCGGCCTCGACCGCGAGCGCCTGGCCTCCATCCGCCGCAACTTCCCCTCCATCGTCCACCGGAGGCTGTGAGGCCATGTCCGAGCCCCTGAACACCGCGCGCGCGCTGCTCCTGGAGCCGGGGGGGCTGGACGAAGCGGACCTGACCCGCCACCTGGACCGCCTCCTCGCCCAGGGCGGCGTGGACTACGCCGACCTCTACTTCCAGCGCCTCCGCAGCGAGTCCTGGATCCTCGAGGACGGGCGCGTCAAGGAAGGCGGCTTCAACATCGACCAGGGGGTGGGGGTGCGCGCCGTGAGCGGCGAGCGCAGCGCCCTCGCCTACGCCGACGAGATCGCCCCCGCCCCCCTGGGAGAAGCAGTGGACGCGGTGCGCGCCATCGCCCGCCAGGGCCAGGCCGGCACCACCCGCGCCTGGCGCGCGGTGGAAGTACCGTCCCTCTACCCCGCCGCCGACCCCCTGGCCAGCCTCGCCACCGAGGAGAAGATCGCCCTGCTGCAGGCGGTGGACATGGAAGCGCGCGCCCAGGACCCGCGCATCACCCAGGTCATCGCCAGCCTCGCCGGCAGCTGGGAGGTGTGCCTGGTGGCCGCCTCCGACGGCACCCTGGCGGCGGACGTGCGCCCCCTGGTGCGCCTGTCCGTGTCCGTGGTGGCGGAACAGGGCGGTCGCCGCGAACAGGGCAGCGCCGGCGGCGGTGGCCGCGACGACTACCGCATCTTCCTCGCCGACGGGCGCGAACGGGCCCTGCACTTCGCCCGCGAGGCGGCCAGGCAGGCCCTCCTCAAGCTGGACGCGGCCCCGGCCCCCGCCGGCACCCTCACCGTCGTCCTCGGCCCCGGCTGGCCCGGCGTCCTCCTGCACGAGGCGGTGGGCCACGGCCTGGAGGGCGACTTCACCCGCAAGGGCAGCTCCGCCTTCTCCGGCCGCATCGGCGAGCGCGTCGCCTCCGAGCTGTGCACGGTGGTGGACGACGGCACCCTCCCCGGGCGCCGCGGCTCCCTCACCGTGGACGACGAGGGCACCCCCACCCAGCGCACCGTCCTCATCGAAAACGGCATCCTCAAGGGCTACATGCAGGACAAACTCAACGCCCGCCTGAGCGGCGCCCGCCCCACCGGCAACGGCCGCCGCGAGTCCTTCGCCCACCTGCCCATGCCGCGCATGACCAACACCTTCATGCTCCCCGGCCCCCACCGCCCCGAGGAGATCATCGCCTCGGTGGACTACGGCCTGTACGCAGTCAATTTCGGCGGCGGCCAAGTGGACATCACCTCCGGCAAATTCGTCTTCTCCGCCTCCGAGGCCTACCTCATCGAAAAGGGCCGCGTCACCCGCCCGGTGAAGGGCGCCACCCTCATCGGCAACGGCCCGGACGTCCTCACCCGCGTCACCATGGTGGGCAACGACCTGGCCCTGGACGAAGGCGTGGGCACCTGCGGCAAGGACGGCCAGAGCGTCCCCGTGGGCGTGGGCCAGCCCACCCTGCGGGTGGACGGCCTCACCGTCGGCGGCACCGAGACCGGCTGAGCGAACGGAGAACCACGACCATGTCCCAGCCCCTGGACGTACCCGCCCTCGTCGAGACCCTCGCCCCGCGCGTGGAAGACCTCCTGCGCCGTGCCCGCGCGCGCGGCGCCAGCGCCGCCCAGGCCAGCATCGGCATCGAACGGGGCCTCTCCGCCACCGTGCGCCTGGGCGAGGTGGAGACCCTCGAATACCACCACGACCGCGGTCTCACCCTCACCGTCTATTGCGGTCACGCCAAGGGCACCGCCAGCACCACCGACCTCTCCCCCGAGGCCCTGGAGGCGGCCCTGGAGGCGGCCCTGGCCATCGCCCGCCACACCGACGAAGACCCCTGCGCCGGGCTCCCCGACCCCCAGCACCTGGCGCGCGAGATTCCCGACCTGGACCTCCACCACCCCTGGGGCCTGGAGGCCGCAGAGGCCGTCGCCCTGGCCAAGCGCTGCGAGGACGCCGCCCGCGCCGCCGACCCGCGCATCCGCAACTCCGAAGGGGCGACCCTCTCCACCCACGAGGGGCTGCACCTCTACGCCAACACGCACGGCTTCCTGGGGCACTACCCTACCTCCCGCCACAGCCTCAGCTGCGCGGTCATCGCCGAGGACGAGTCGGGTATGCAGCGCGACTACTGGTACGACATCAGCCGCGTCCCCCAGGCGCTGGCCGCCCCCGAGGCCATCGGCGAGGAGGCCGCGGCGCGCGCGGTGGCGCGCCTGGGGGCGCGGTCGCTGCCCACCCGCGAGGTGCCGGTGGTGTTCGCCGCCGAGGTGGCCGCCGGCCTCCTGCGCCACTACACCAGCGCCGTGCGCGGCGCCAACCTCTACCGCCGCACCAGCTTCCTGGTGGACAGCCTGGGCCGCCAGGTCTTTCCCGAATGGCTGGAGATGCGCGAGGAGCCGCACCTGCCCCGCGCCCTGGCCAGCGCCCCCTTCGACAGCGAGGGCGTGGCCACCCGCACGCGCACGGTGGTGGAGCGGGGCCGGGTGGCGGGTTACTTCCTCAACAGCTACGCCGCCTGCCGGCTGGGCATGGAGACCACCGGCAACGCCGGCGGCATCCACAACCTCATCGTCACCACCGGCCCCCTGGACCGGGACGGCCTGCTGCGGGAGATGGGCACCGGCCTGCTGGTCACCGAACTGATGGGGCAGGGGGTGAACCTGGTCACCGGCGACTACTCCCGCGGCGCCGCCGGTTTCTGGGTGGAGAACGGAGAGGTCCAGCACCCGGTGGAGGAAGTGACCGTCGCCGGCAACCTGAAGGACATGTTCGCCGCCATCGAGGCGGTGGGCGCGGACGTGGACACCCGCCGCGCCATCCGCACCGGCTCCATCTGCATCGGTCGCATGACGGTGGCCGGCCGTCCCGGCTGAGCGAACCGGCCGAGCCCGAAAACGACACGGGCGCCCATCGGCGCCCGTGCCCTGTCCCGCTCAGCGCGGCCTCATTGACAGAGGCCGTTCCCCGACGGATTGACGATCACCTCGTCCACCTGGATCGCGTCCACCTGCACGGTGGTCGTGTTGGCCGTGGGCACGACGCTGGCCCCGGCCACGAACAGGGCCGTCTCCCCCGTGGGCGCCGCCCCCGGCACCACCCAGGTGTCATAGGTGAAACCGTGCTCGCCCTGGAAGAACAACCCCCCGCCGGCCCAGAAGAAACGCACCTCGTAGCGGGTGGCGTCCAGCACCAGCTCGATGCGCTCCGGGATCACCGGCAGGTTGTAGTCCAGGTTCACCAGATAGTTGAGCTGGGCGTTGCGGAAGGCCATGAGGGTGAAATGGCGGTTGCCGTTGAAGGCCAGCTCCAACTGATTGACCCGCTGGAAGGGGTTGCTGCCGTTGGGCGTCAGGCCGATGCGCACCCCCTGGTAGGAGGGGTGGCCGGTGCCCGAGAGGGTGAGCCCGTCGATGGTGAACTTGAGGGGACGGGCGAAGAAGTCGAAGTCCGGCGAATTGTAGGTGGATACGCCGCCGCCGTAGCGGTCGTTGGTCTCGATGGTGAGGAAGCCGTTGGCCTCGCTGGCGCGCACGAAGGACGTGCGCCCGTAACTCCCCTTGCGGATCTGCCAGATCCCGGGGACGGTGTCGGCGTCGTACACCACGTCGTTGGCGAAGTTGTCCACGAACACCTGCAGCGCGTGGGCCGGCGCCGCCACGAGGCAGGCGACGAACGCGGCGGCCACCCAGCGCAGGCCCTGTTTTCTCATCGTTTTCATGGCGATACCCCCGTTCGACCCGATCGGCCGTCTTCCCTGACGACCGGGCATAGCCTAGCCCGGCCCGCTTAAGCTCCGCTTGCAATCCACGCGGGAAACAGGGCTACTTTAAAAGGGCGGCGGGGGTGGAGGCAAGAAAGAACGGCCCCCTCGGGCGAGGGGGCGGGGAGGGATCACATGCCGCAGCGCAGGTTGCCGGGCACGGCCACGTCGATGTAGCGGGGTGGATCGAGATCCAGGGCGTTCATGAGGGCCACGAACGATTCCTTGTCCCGTCCGTTGCCCAGGCGCGGGTTGAAACGCTTCTCCTCGCCGATGGTGGAGACGGTCAGCCCGCGGTAATCGTGCCCGGGATAGACCAGGGTCTCGTCCGGCAGGGTGAACAGCTTGCCGGTGATGGAATCGTACAGACGCCCGGCGTCCCCCTGCTGGAAATCGGTCCGTCCGCAGCCGCGGATGAGGAGCGCATCGCCGGTGAAGACCGCGCCGTCGATGAGGTAGCTCACATCCCCGTTGGTGTGGCCGGGGGTGTGGAGGACGCGGATCACCGAATCGCCGAGACGGATCTCGTCACCGTCGTCGAGCTGCAGGTCGGCGCACTCGGCGCCGCCGTCCTTGTGCACCCCCACCTTCACCCCCAGGCGCTCGCGCAGCTCGCCGGCGCCGGTGACGTGGTCGGCGTGCACGTGCGTCTCCAGAGCGTAGCGGGGCTTCACCCCCATCTCCTCCATCACCTGGATGTCACGCTCCACCTGCGACTTCACCGAGTCGATGATGGCCGCCTCCCGAGTGGCCGGATCGGCGACGATGTAGGTGTAGGTGCTGGTGTCCGGGTCGAACAACTGGCGAACGATCATGGCTGTCACCTCCTCTCAGGCCGCATAGTAGTTCTGGGCCGGGCCCAGGTTGTACACCTGCTCGAAACCCTGGCGCCGCAGGAGCATCTGCGCCTGGGCGCTGCGGGCGCCGCTCAGGCAGTAGAGGACCACCGGACGGTCGCGGTCCAGGACCTCGGCGGCCTTCAGGGGCACCATGGCCAGGGGAAGGTTGATGGCCCCGGGCAGGGCACCCTGCTGAAATTCGTGCGGGTCACGCACGTCCACCAACTGGGCGCCCTGCTCGACGAGGGCCTTGGCTTCGCGGGGATCGATGAAATTCATAATGCCTCCGATTCTCGTTCAGTTCATCAGTGTATTAGTGGGAGCTAATATAGTGTGCATATGCACGGAAGTCAATACCCGAGTTTTGCACTCATGAAATCAGGCGTTCGCACAGCGCCAGGAACTGGCGTCCCTCCTCGGGCGTGAGGCGCGACATGAGCTCCGCCTGGACGGCGTCGCGCACCGGCTCCACCGCCGCCAGCAGGGCCTCGCCCGCTGCGGTGACGGTGTAGCGCTTGGCCCGTCCGGAACCCGTCTCCCGTACCCAGCCGTGGTCCACCATCACCCGCAGCTTGCGGCTCAAGGCGCTGCGCTCGCCACCGGTGAGGCGCGCCAGTTCCTTGAGGGTGATGGGCCCGAGGCGCGACACCAGGGCCAGGACCGGCAACTGGGTGGCGCGGATGCCGTAAGGGCGGTAGGCCTCGTCGAAACGCTGCAGGATGCGGTGGCTGGCCCGCAGGATCTGCATGTTGACGCAGGCGTCGAGTCGCTCATCTCTTGTGTGCATATGCACATAATGCGGCCGCCGACACCCCTTTTCAAGGGTGTTTCGTCCGTCCCGGCCCTGGGCTATGGTTCGTCCCCGGCCCCATCTTCTGGAGAACGACATGATCCACGGCTTCCTCCACGCCGGCCTGCTGGTCCGGGACCTGTCCGCCTCGCTGGCCTTCTACCAGGGCGTGCTGGGCCTGTCCCTGCGCGACGACCGTCCCGACCTGGGCTACCCCGGCGCCTGGCTGGACCTGGGCGACGGCACCCAGCTGCACCTCATGGTCCTGCCCAACCCGGATCCCACCGAGGGGCGCCCGACCCACGGCGGCCGGGACCGCCACCTGGCCCTGGCGGTGCGCGATCTGGAAGGGATCGCGAAGCACCTGGAGACGGCGGGCATCCCCTACACCCGCAGCCGCTCCGGCCGTGCCGCCCTGTTCTGCCGCGACCCCGACGGCAACGCCATCGAACTGGTGCAGACCGGAAACCCGAGTGCGGTCGTTGGGTCTCATGGACGGGCTTGTTATGATTGACCGTCACGTGGGCGTGGAAAGGTTATGCGTGTAGCGATTCTCATTCTGGCCGGCTCGCTCCTTCTGCTGAGCGGCTGCGACAACAACACCGAACTCATGAAGGCCGCCTTGCACGGCGAGCTGGACAAGGTGGAGGCCAAGATCCAGGCGGGCGACGACGTCAACGCCCGCAACAAATACGGCTGGACCGCCCTGCACCTGGCGGCCCGCTCCGGCCACCTGGAGGTGGTGGACCGCCTGCTGGCGGCCGGGGCCGAGGTGGACGCCCGCGACGACTCGGGCTGGACGCCGCTCATGCGCGCGGCGGAGAAGGGCCACGCCCAGGTGGTCGAGCGCCTGCTCGCCGCCGGCGCCGATCCCAACGCCGCCAACGAGGAGGGGTGGACCGCCCTCCACTGGGCCGCGGGCCGCGGCCACGAGGCGGTGGTGGTCCTCCTGCTGGCCCACGGCGCCAAGGTCCAACCGAAGACGAACGACGGCCGCACGCCGCTCATGCTGGCGGTGATGGAAGGCCACAAAGAAGTCGTTGAACGACTCGAAGAAGCAGGCGCCCGCCCCTGACGGGACGCCTGCACCAAGGGCACCGGTGAAGGAACCGGAACGGCCCCGTCCCCGGCGGGGCGAGAGGGGGGTTTTATGTTCGACTACCGCAAGGCGCTGGCGGGTGGCCTCGTCGCCGTGCTGGCCGGGTGCGCCTGGATGGGCCAGGAACGCAGCGGCGCCGACTACACCGTGCACGGCTACGCCCACACCGCCTTCAAGAAGAAGGACACCCGCGTCTACATCGACCGGGTGATCACCGAAGATCTCTACACCGACGGCATCCACGATCCCGCCAACGACGCCATCGCCAGCCTCCAGCAACCGGCCGAGGCGATGGGCCACTTCCCCGCCGACCGCCGCGGCGGCGTCAATTGGGTGAAGGCCCTGGAGGACGGACTCATCCATCCCCGCGCCGACCTGAAGGGCGAGGGGGAGATGCTGGTCATGGATCTGGACATCCTCTTCACCGACACCGGCGACATGCCCTACGTGCGCTTCCCCCACCTGGAACACACCCGCTGGCTGGACTGCTCCAACTGCCATCCGGCCATCTTCGTGCCGCAGAAGGGGGGCAACCCGGCGATCGGCATGGACGCGGTGCTCTCCGGCCGCTACTGCGGCGTCTGCCACGGCAAGGTGGCCTTCCCCATGTGGACCTGCGAGCGCTGCCACAGCGTCCCCCACGAAGGGGCCGCCGCCTGGTGGCGCGACCAGGACAACCCGCAGGCGGCCAAGCGCCAGCGTCAGCGACGCGACGGGACCGCCGTGGACGAGGACTTCTGAGACCCGGGACTCAGGCCAGGTGCACCAGCACCCGCCGCAGCTCGCGGCTGCGCCGGTGCTGCCAGAGATAGATGCCCTGCCAGGTCCCCAGCCCCAAACGCCCGGCCACCACGGGGATGGACAGGGACACGGGGGTGAGGGCGGACTTGATGTGGGCGGGCATGTCGTCCGGCCCCTCCAGGGTATGGGTATAGAGGGGGTCGTCCTCGGGCACCAGGCGGTTGAGCCAGTGCTCCAGGTCGCGGCGGGCGGAGGGGTCGGCGTTCTCCTGGATGAGGAGGCTGGCCGAGGTGTGCTGGACGAACACCGTGCACAGCCCCTCCTCGCCCCCCCACTCGCGCACCACCGCCTCCACCTCGCGGGTGATCTCGTGCAGGCCCTGTCCGGGCACCCAGATCTCCAGTCGCCGGATCATTGCGCACGCCGTCCCATGATGGGCAGGTGGGTGTAGGGATTCTCCTCGTCCTTCCAGCCGAGGCGCACCAGGCCGCGGTCCACGGTGGTGGCCTGGCGCGGATCGCCGCCGCCGGTGAAGCGCGCCTCGTACTCGATCACCACCCCGTCCGCCTCCACCGAATGGAGGCGGAACTCGGTGTAGGCATTACGACTGGGGAGGGACCAGAAGACATCCTGGGGGGCCAGGTCGAACTCGGCGACCCAGTAGTTGCCCGCCGGGTCCTTGACCTTGCCGAGGCTGCCGTCGGACTCGAAATGCACCTGGCCCCCTTCGAGGGGCTGGATCTTGTACAGGTGGGCATTGAGCATGCGGCGGTCGAAGGCCATGTCCTTGCCGAAATCGGTGATGTGCCCCAGGGGCACCAGGGTGAGGACGAAGACGGTGACGACGATGGCGAGGGCGGCGCCGCCCTGGAGCAGGATGCGCAAGGGGGGACGGCTCATGGGATCGGCTCCTGTGGGGTGACTCGTGACCTTAGATTGCGGCGCGTCGCGATATGCGTCAACCGCCCTGCGTGAGCACCCGCAGGAGGGCCTCGTCGCCCTTCTCCCGCGCCAGGGTGAGGGCGTCCTGGCCGTCCTCGCTGCGCAGCTTCACGTCCGCCCCCCGCTTAACGAGCAGGGCGGCGGTGCTGGCGTGGCCGAAGGCCACCGCCGCCATGAGGGGCGTGCGTCCCTGCTTGCCGCGGGCGTTGACGTTCGCCCCGGCGTCCAGCAGGGCCTTCACCACGGCATCGAAACCGAGCCCGGCGGCGATGAGGAGGGACTCGTCCAGGGCCCCCTGGTCGTGGCGTTGCTGGGCCGCCAGGAGGGCCCGCACCGCCCCCGCCTTGCCGAACAGGGCGGCGTGCTCCAGGGCGCTCACGCCGTAGGCGTTGGTGAGGTTCACCTGCGCCCCGTGGGCGATGAGGGTGCGGATCACCTTGGCGTGCCCCCCGGCGGCGGCCACCATCAGGGCGGTCATGCCCTCCTCGTCCTGGGCGTCCACCGCCGCCCCCCGCTCCAGCAGCAGCTCCACCACCGGCAGGTTGCCGTTGGCGGCGGCGAGCATGAGGGCGGTGCGCCCGCGGGCGTTGGTGTCGTTGGGGTCGGCCCCCTGTTCCAGCATGCGCGCCACCAGTTCGGCGTCGCCATCGACGGCGGCACGCTGGAATTGGGAATAGCGCTCACCACCACAGGCGGTGAGCAGGGCGGCGAACAGGAGGAGGGCGAGGCGCGGGGCGGTGTTCATGGATTGGTGTGTCCTGCGACGGGGCGGTCCATTATAACGCCCCATGGGACAAGCGGCCGCGGCGGGGGTTCAGGTGACGGGCGATCCCGACGCCAGGCGGTCCGTCTCCACGCGGTTGCGGCCATTGGCCTTGGCCCGGTAGAGGCAGGCGTCCGCGGCCTCCACCAGGGCCTCGCCGAGGGCCTCCGGCCCGCGCCCGTCGTCCATGTGGGGATCGAGGGTGGCCACCCCCACCGAGACGGTCACCGAGAGGGGTTGCCCGCGCGCCCCCTGGAAGGGTTGCGCGGCCACCCGCTGGCGCACCCGTTCGGCGATCTCGCGCGCCTCGCTGCCGCCCGCGCCCATGAGCAGGGCGGCGAACTCCTCGCCGCCGTAACGGGCGAGGACGTCCGGGGTGCGCAGACATTCACGCACCAGGCCGGCCACCTGGCGCAGGACCTGGTCCCCCACCTGATGGCCGTGGCGGTCGTTGACCTGCTTGAAGTGGTCCACGTCGATGAACAGGCAGGACAGGGGCCGACCGCTGCGCTGCGCCTGGCTCACCTCCTCCACCAGGCGCTGGTCGAAGAAGCGGCGGTTGTTGACGCCGGTGAGGACGTCGGTGAGCCCCACCCGCTTGAGGCGCTCGTGGTTGGTGACGTTCTCCAGGCACACGGCGGTGAACAGGGCCAGGCGCTCCAGGAAGTCGGTGCCCGCCCCGGGCAGGTAGCGGGTGCGCTGGGCGCTGCCCAGGTTGAGGCTGCCGATGATCTGGCCGCGCCGCACCAGGGGCAGGAGGGCGACGCTGGCGGGGGCCTCGGGACCGGGGAACAGGGGGCCGTGCCGCTCCGCCTGGTAGGGCCCCAGGTAGGGTTGCAGGCGCGCCCCGTAGAGGAAGTCCATGGTCTCGGGGGCCTCGCTGAACAGGAGGCCGGGGTGTGCCTCCAGGTCCACCCCCTCGTCCTCGAGGATGCGGCGCAGCTCGTACTCGGGATCGATGAGGTAGAGGGTGACGTGCTCCAGGGCCTTGCTGTCCCGGTACTCGTACAGGACCATGCGCAGCAGCTCGAACAGGCCCGTGCAGGCGATCATGCGCAGCTCGAAGGCCTGGTGGCGGCGCAGCTTCTCCTCGTTCTGGCGCGCCTGGGCGAGGAGGCCGTTGAGACGCCGGCGCAGGGCGTGGATCTCCCGCAACAGGTCGGGATCCACGACGGGCGGCTGGGTGACTGGGCGGCGGAACGGCGGCACGGGCCCTCCCGGGCATGATCCGATGCCCGAGCCTTTGCGAAGGGCGTGCCAGTCGGGGAGCGCTCACTCCCGCGGGGCGCGCCCGGGGAAGTCCCCGGATTGCAGGATGCGCTGCAGGTCCTCGAGGGTGAATTTCTTTTTCTTCGGCGGCGGGGGCAGGGCGACGCGGAAGATCCCGGGGACGAGGCGCCGGCCCGCGTCCGTCTCCACCACCAGGTCGTAGCTGCCCAGGGGCAAGGTGGGGGGGACGGCCACGGAGACCCGACCGGGCCCCGCCTGCCGCACCACCACCGGGGGCAGGCGCTCGCCCCCCAGGAGGACCGCGTCACCGCCGGCGAGGATGGCCTCCGGGCCCACCGCCAGGGCGCCCAGGGGGCGGCTGGCCGGGTAGGTGCCCACCCAACGCGGCCGTTCGGGCTCGAACAGATCGACCTCCAACACCCGCGCCCCCTGGGCGAGGAAGGCGCGTCCCTCCGCCAGGGTCAGGCCGGTCACCGGGCCGGGGAGCGTCAGACCGCCGAGGACGCGCGCCTCCCCCATATCCACCACCTGCAGGCGGCCGCCGCCCACGGCCACCACGGTGTCGCCCTCCCAGGCCAGGCGCCGGGCCTCGGGGAGGCGCAGGCGAGGGGGTTCGGGGCAGGGATCCGTCGAATTATTGACGCCACACCGCCACAGGCCGCCCTCGCCGTCCAGGAGCAGGGCCTCGCCCCCCTGCACGGCCAGGTCTCGCCAGGCCCCCAGGCGACTCCAGCGGCGCCGGGGTCGGTCGGGGTCGGTGAGGTCCACCAGGGACACGCCGTCGTCCCCCAGGACCCAGGCGTGCCCGGCCCCCAGGGCCACGCGGCGGGCGTGATGGGGGAGGTCCAGGCGTGCCCGCCAGAGGGGCGCCAGGGGGGTGCCCACGTCCAGCAGGGTGAGGCCGTCGTCCCCGGCGGCGACGGCGGCGAGGCCCGCGGCCACGGCCACGGCCCGGGCCGTGCCGGCGATCTCGGCACCCCCGCCCCACACTGGGTTGAGGGGGTTGCGCACGTCGTACACGGAGAGCCCGCCGCTGCCGGCGGCGGCGAAGGCGTAGCCCTGGTCCAGGGCGAGGCCGCGGATGCGCCCGCGCCCCTGGTAGCGGCCCACCAGGCGCGGGGCGGCGGGATCGGCGAAGTCGATGACCTGGATGCCGCCCCACCAGTCCAGGGCGTAGGCGGTGGCGCCGTTCACCAGGACGCCCCAGGCGGCGCCG
>Ga0256832_1001085_pt1 | contig 18300 bp, 17 predicted proteins | sample 134614metaG_FD_190534 | JGI IMG/M metagenome (GOLD analysis project Ga0256832, IMG submission 190534) | Hydrothermal vent microbial communities from Lau Basin, Pacific Ocean - 134-614 | ecosystem: Environmental > Aquatic > Marine > Hydrothermal vents | place: Pacific Ocean: Lau Basin | collected...
TTACGCCTTCCCAGACAAATGTTGGTGTCTCTTTTTTCTGTATCGTCTTTTTTGCTGTCGTAAGAGTTGCCATTGTTTATTTCCTGATTTTTTATTTTTTAGTATTAAAACTGCGCTCGTTTAGTCCTTGGTAACACGTTCAAGTTCTGCAAGCGATGTAATCCCCTCGCGTACCTTGTTGAGGGCGGATTGTCTCAAGTCATTAATATTTTCTTTCTGAGCCTGTTCTGCCAGTTCCAGGGAATTGGCACCATTCATAATCATGGCTTCCATTTCAGTTGAAATCGGCATAACCTGATAGATACCGACACGTCCCTTATAGCCATTGGAACATTTTCCACAACCAACCGGCTGGTAAATTTTAAGTTCATCTATTTCATCCTCACTAAAACCCAGTTCCACAAGTGCCTTGCCTGGAGTTTCTTCATCCGGGACTTTACAGTGCTTGCACAAACGCCGGGCAAGACGTTGTGCAACAATCAAATGAACGGAGGATGCAATATTAAATGGTGGTACCCCCATATTATGTAATCGGGTTAAGGTCTCGGGCGCACTGTTGGTATGCAGGGTTGACAAAACAAGGTGACCTGTCTGGGCTGCCTTGATTGCTATCTCTGCTGTTTCAAGGTCTCGAATCTCACCAACCATGATGATATCCGGATCTTGTCGCAGGAATGCTCTCAATGCACTGGCAAAGGTTAAGCCAACCTTGTTATTGACGTTTACCTGATTAATTCCAGGTACCTGAATTTCAGCCGGATCTTCCGCTGTTGATATGTTTTTCTCTGAGGTATTGAGTATGTTTAAACCCGCATAAAGCGTTACTGTCTTACCACTACCGGTCGGACCTGTAACAAGAATCATACCATCCGGTTTCGCAAGTGCCTTCAATAAATCTTTTTTCTGCCTATCGTCAAAGCCCAGATTGTCAATACCCAGGGCTGCGGTATCAGAATCCAGAATACGCATAACGATCTTTTCACCATAAAGGGTGGGTAGTGTATTCACACGAAAATCTACAAATCTCTCTTCGCCCACCCTGAAATGAATACGCCCATCCTGTGGTATGCGTCTTTCCGAGCTGTTCAGTTGTGCCATAACCTTGATACGCGAAGTCATTTTTCGTGAAATTGATTTTGGCGGCATACTGACAACCTGCAAAATACCATCAAGGCGAAAACGGATTCGCAGTATTTTTTCGTAAGGTTCAATATGAATATCGGATACTTTTTTCTTGATGGCATGACTTAATAACTCGTTTACAAATTGAGTTACATCTACGCCAGAATCATCTTCATCTTCTTCTGACTCCAGTTCTTCGGTTTCAAGAACCAAATCCTGTGCCTGTGCATCAGATGAAATAGTCATACCTGAACTAACCGAGGATTCATCATAGTCAGGGTTAAGCAAACGTTGTAATTTTGTGTATTCAACTATTACCGGTTCAGGTACCAGCTCCGTTGCGAATCTGATATCGCTGAGTTGCGCAAGATAAATAGGGTCTGCAACCGCAACCGTCAGCGCCTTGCTCATCCTAAATAAGGGAATCGCCTGTGTTTTTTTCAATAAATCCTGTGAAAGAATCGACTGCACATCCAGGGGAATTTCAATAGAATCAAGATCGACATAACTGAGACCAAACTCACGACTGTTATACAAAGCCAGTTCTTCTTCTGAAACAAGTTGCTTTTGTGCCAGGTGAGTTGTAATGGAAACTTCCCTTTGTTTCGCATCATCATACGCATTTTGCGCGACTTCAGGCGTCAGTTTACCATCAGCAACAAGTTGCTTTAGAATCGTTGGGAAATTCTTGCTTAGAATCTGAGACATTATTATCTTATTTTTATTAAATTATTTTTTTTAAGCGTCAACGTATTTTAAGGCGGAGCATTTATTATTGATAGTGACTTTAGATAATCGGTAGAATGAAATCCAGTTTATGATATTCTAGAGCCTGTCCAAGGACTACAAATTGACTAAAAATCCCACAATCATCATAATCTGAGCTTATCAGGTTCGTTAAATAGAGGTAACAATGGCAGGACACAGCAAATGGGCTAATATCAAGCACAAAAAAGCAGCGAATGACAAAAAACGTGCAAAAGTCTGGACAAAGATTATCCGGGAAATCACGGTAGCAGCGAGAGAAGGAAACACCTCTGATGCAAACGCGCACCCACGCTTGCGCCTTGCCGTTGACAAGGCACTGGCTGCCAATATGCCCAAAGATACAATTGAGCGTGCCTGCAAACGAGGCGCGGGCGAAACTGATGGTGCTAACTACGAGGAAATCAGATACGAAGGCTATGGTCCTGGCGGTATCGCTATTCTTGTTGACTGCATGACTGATAACCGAAATCGCACCGTCTCTGAGGTACGCCATGCGTTTACCAAGGCAGGAGGAAATTTGGGAACCGACGGTTCCGTCGCCTATCTGTTCAATAAAATCGGTTCGATTATTTTTGCAGCAGGAGCCGATGAAGATGCCATTATGGAAATTGCACTCGATGCTGGCGCAGAAGATATTGTTAGCGAAGACGACGGTTCTGTTGAAGTAATCACAACCCCCGAGTCTTTTGCCGAGGTCAATAATGCACTGAAACAAAAAGGCTTTGAAGCCATGGCATCAGAAATCGTTATGCGTGCCGACTTGTTAACAGCCGTAGACGCAGATACTGCCGAGAAACTCTTGCGTCTGATTGATGCACTGGAAGACCTGGATGATGTGCAGGAAGTCTTTTTTAATGCCGAGATTCCTGATGAAGTGCTGGAAAGTCTAAACACCTGATGTCTGTAAATATGATTCCGGGAGGAAATACTAGGCTATGAGAATCCTGGGAATTGACCCTGGCTCGCGCATAACCGGCATCGGTATCATTGAAAGCGATGGTCGTTATAGCCAGCATGTGTACAGCACCTGCATTCGACTTGGCGATTACACCTTCGCGCTGCGCCTGGGTAAAATTTATAAAGAAATCGAAGCGATTATTCACGAATACCAGCCTCAGCAAATGGCAATTGAAGAGGTTTTTCTCTCAAATAACCCCTCATCCGCGCTAAAACTGGGACAGGCGAGAGGCGCAGCAATTTGTGCAACGGTCATGCAAAATATTCCTGTTTTTGAATACAGTGCGCGTGAAATAAAACAGGCAGTTGTTGGCAAGGGCAATGCAGATAAATCACAGGTGCAGCAGATGGTAAAAATCCTGCTGAACCTGCAAGGAAATATTCAGGCAGATACCGCTGACGGACTTGCAATTGCACTAAGCCATGCACATATTGGTTCAAGCAAAACACGTTTACAGTCGGCACTGGAAAAACAGGATTAAAGTCAATCACAAAAGGCAAGATAACAAGATGATAGGACAATTACGCGGGATTCTGATTCACAAACAGGCACCTGATTTAATCCTGGACGTGGCTGGTGTCGGTTATGAATTACTCGCCTCCATTACAACCTTTATCGACCTGCCTGAAGTAAATAATGAAGTCACATTATTTACCCACCTGATTGTGCGTGAAGACGCGCATACGCTCTACGCTTTTAGCTCACAAAAAGAACGCGCATTATTCCGCACACTCCTGAAAGTGAATGGTGTCGGACCCAAAATGGCATTAGCCATCGTCTCCGGAATGACCGCCGATGAATTTGCGCACCTTATTCATGCCAATGATGTCACTGGTTTGACACGTTTGCCGGGTGTTGGCAAGAAAACCGCAGAACGCCTGATTATTGAAATGCGGGATCGCCTCCCCGAACCCGATGAAACTGGTGAAACCGATGAAACTTCAGAAACCGCTACAAATACAGTCGGCATCAAGACATCTCCCCGAGACCAGCAAGGAGAAGCTGTCGCTGCCTTGTTGGCGCTGGGATACAAACCCGCCCAAGCCAGCAAAATGGTTTCCTCCTTTTCAGGCAAGCAGCTGTCAGTAGAAGAAATTGTACGCAATGCACTTAAGGCGAGCTTAACGTGAGTCATTCTGAACAGCAACAGGAACGCATCATCTCCCCGCTTGCCGGACTGGATGAGATCAGCAACGACGCAGAAGAACAGATTCGCCCCAAATATCTGAAAGATTATGTGGGTCAGGCGACGGTGCGAGAGCAAATGGAGATTTTTATCCCTGCGGCAAAAGCGCGTGGTGAAGCACTGGATCATGTGCTGATTTTTGGCCCTCCCGGTCTGGGTAAAACCACCCTCTCCCACATCATTGCCAATGAACTGGGCGCGAATCTGCGCCAGACATCCGGTCCGGTACTTGAAAAAGCAGGTGATCTTGCGGCATTGCTAACCAACCTTGAAGAACATGATGTTCTGTTTGTGGATGAAATTCATCGCCTCAGTCCGGTCATTGAAGAAATACTTTATCCCGCGATGGAAGATTTTCAGCTCGACATTATGATCGGTGAAGGTCCTGCGGCGCGCTCAATCAAGCTGGATTTACCCCCCTTTACACTGGTTGGCGCAACCACCAGAGCGGGGCTACTGACCTCTCCCCTGCGAGACCGTTTTGGCATTGTGCAACGCCTCGAGTTCTACAATATTGAAGACCTGACACATATTGTCAAGCGTGCTGCCGGTATTATTCAGGTTGAAATAGACAACAATGGCGCAGAAGAAATTGCAAAGCGCTCACGCGGCACGCCACGTATTGCAAACCGCCTGTTACGACGTGTCAGGGATTATGCCCAGGTCAAGAGCAACGGCAAAATTACACAGGAAATTGCAGACAAGGCACTCAATATGCTGAATGTTGACGAACAGGGCTTTGACCACATGGACAGGCGGGTATTGCTTGCCATTATGCAGAAATTTGATGGTGGACCGGTCGGTGTCGAAAGCATTGCTGCCGCCATTGGAGAGGAACGCGGCACTATTGAAGATGTTATCGAGCCGTTTTTAATCCAGCAGGGATTTCTTATGCGAACCCCGCGAGGTCGGGTGGCAACACGCCAAAGCTGGCTACATTTTGGTCTGCAAGCACCCTCACCGGATCTGCTTCTCTAAAAACTACTCATAATGCAAACAACAAGCACAAAGCAGCAACAAAGCACTTCGCCAGAAATGCCCGCACACAAGCCTGCCCAGAACTCCGGGCAGAATGAACTGTTCACCTGGCAATACCTGAAAAATATTGCACTCAGGCACAAAAAAACGCTTGTTTTCGCCAATATCATTTCAATTCTGGCTACCTTGATCCTGGTGCCGATTCCTCTTTTAATGCCCATGCTGGTAGACGAAATCCTGCTGAATAAATCAGGTGCGGCACTTACAGAGCAAAGCGCAGTATTTTTTATCGTCGTATTTACCCTTATCACGCTCTTGCTGCGCATTACAGGCATGATACTACTGGTCATTCAGACACGCTCTTTTACGCTTGTTGCCAAAGACATTACCTACCGTATTCGCAAACAGCTCCTGGAAAAAGTCAACTCTATTTCAATGTCGGAGTATGAAGTTCTGGGAAGCGGAACGATTGCCTCTCATTTTATCGTTGATGTTGAAACCATTGACAAATTTATTGGCGAAACCATCAGCAAGTTTATCGTTAGTATTTTGCTACTGTTTGGAATTATTGCTGTACTGCTCTGGCTGCACTGGAAACTGGCACTCGTGATTATTATTTTGAATCCGCTTGTGGTGATGTTTTCAGTAAAAATGGGGCAAAAAGTCAAGAAACTCAAGGAAAAAGAAAATTCGGCTTTTAGCCTGTTTCAGCAATCACTCACAGAAACGCTGGACGGCATTCAACAGATTCGTGCCAGCAATCGTGAAGGTTTTTTCTTTAAACGCCTTATCGAACAGGCGAGACAGGTCAGAGATCATTCTGCCAGTTTCTCCTGGCGCAGCGATGCTGCCAGCCGTCTTGCTTTTATGATTTTTCTGATGGGCTTTGATGTCTTCCGCGCCATATCCATGCTGGTGGTTGTGTTTTCAGATTTAAGCATCGGTGAAATGTTTGCTGTATTTGGCTATTTATGGTTTCTGCTAAACCCGATTCAGGATATTCTGCACATTAATGTCGCCTGGTTCGGAGCAAAAGCCGCTCTAAACCGCATCAACTCACTTGCCAGACTAAAATCAGAACCGCAATACCCACACGAAGTTAATCCCTTCAAGGGAAAACACACTGTCTCTGTACGCGCGGAAAATATCAGCTTTGCTTACGGCAATCATCGACCCGTTCTGAAAAATGTCAACCTGACGATTCACAAAGGGCATAAAATCGCTCTGGTAGGTGCCAGCGGGGGTGGAAAATCGACCTTTGTGCAAGTCCTGCTGGGACTTTATCAACCACAACAGGGCGAAATCTATTTTGACGAACAAGCCGTAAGCCGCATTGGGCTGGATGTGGTGCGTGAAAATGTCGCTACGGTGTTGCAACATCCCGTCCTCTTTAATGAAACCGTCAGAATGAATTTAACCCTGGGACAAGACATCGCAGACGAAAAACTCTGGAACGCACTAAAAATTGCACAGTTGGAAGACGTTGTCAAAGAGCTTGAAAACGGGCTGGATACATTGGTTGGCAAACAGGGTGTACGCCTGTCTGGTGGACAACGTCAACGCCTCGCCATAGCACGCATGGTTTTAAGTGAACCCAAGGTCGTGATTCTGGATGAAGCCACCTCGTCACTGGACACAGAAACAGAAAAAAAACTGCATCAGGCACTTGCTGAATTTCTTCAGAAACGCACCACATTAATTGTGGCTCACCGCCTCAGTGCGGTACGTCAGGCAGATCATATCTTTGTTTTTGAAGACGGACACATTATAGAACAGGGAAGCCACGAAGAACTGATAAAAGGCAAGGGCCTGTATCATCGCCTCTATGGGTAATACCCATCCCCCCTGTTTTTGATATATTTTTGCGTAGCCCGTATGAAGCCTGCTGAATACGGGGAATATGTGCAACATATTCCAGCAGGTAGGGTCGGTGTAGCCTTGCGGAACCGACCATCGTAGCTCGAATCTGGTCGGTTGCGTAAACTTCACCGACCCTACAACTCTGTTCTCTGTCACCCATCCCCCCTGTTTTTGATATATTTTTTGTGGCAGGTGTTATCAAAGCTGTGTTTTGTAGGTCGGATTAGCCCAAGCGTAATCCGACAAAATCGTGGCACTATGTTGGATTACGCTACGCTAATCCAAGCTACGCATTCGAGTAAATCAACAGGTTTCAGCCACTACCTGTTTCTGATTTTTAGCAGGGTTTCGCAGCCTGATACTTTTGTATTTTTAATAACGGTTTGCGCATGGCTGCGAGATACTTTTCTGTCAACAGCTACACAAAAGTATCCAAAAGAAAGCCGCCCTGTTAACAAGCCGCAAGCGGTATCCGCTGATATCTGCGTTGCTCGGCTTGTTAAAAGGGCTTGTCGCAAGATTCTGTCACAGGCTTAGTCTTCTGCCTTCTGTCTTCTGTCCTCTATCTTCTGCCTTGATACAAATCCGGCTCGTTCTGCGGGCGTGTGCGAAACCATTTCATTTGCCACATATATTGTTCCGGGTGCTGTTTTATTAATTTTTCCAGGGCATGATTGAGTAATTTTGCATCGCTTTCAGGGTCGCCACCGGGGTAGTTTTTTAGGGGCGCAAGAACTTCTGTCCTGTATTTTTTCAGATCTGTGTCAAACCAGCAAAAAACAGGAAGAGCCACTGCCTTGCCCATTCTGGCAATGCGTGCCGTTGTTGTGAGTGTTGCTTTTTGCTTGCCAAAGAAAGGGGCAAACACGGCGTTTTTTATTCCCAGGTCTTCATCAGGCAGAAAAATCATCAGGCGTTCTGGAACCAGTGCCTTTACCAGCTTGCGCAGACCCTGGTCTCTTGAAACCACAAATTTGGCAAAGCGGCAGCGACCTTTGGCAATCATCCAGTCCATCAGTGCGTTTTTTGAGGTTTTATAAGAGCCGTAAATGGTGTAATGAGAACCTAATGCAGCGGGCGCAAATTCCAGCATTACGCTATGTGCCAGCAAGATCATAATACTTTGCCTGTTTTTTATTGCCTGCTCGATATGCTGCTTGCCCTCTATATCCAGCATTTTCGACAGACGGTGTTTGCTGGCAAAAAAAAGCAGGCTGTAATCAAGCATTGCGCAGGCGTACCACTGCATATTCTGCCGGATTAGGTGCTCTCGCTGTATTGCAGTTTGTTCAGGGAAAGCGATTTCCAGATTGGTTGCGATAATATTCCGGCGTTTTTTATTATTGGCATAGTTGTAATTGCCTATTTGACGACCCAGAGCATGACGCAAAGACACTGGAAGTTGAGCCAACACAAACATAAAACCCAGTAATAGCCACGACGACCAGTAGCGGGGGTGAAGCAGTGAAAGGCTAAAACCTATGCCGCATGATTCTGTATCATTTTTGGCTTTAGTTCTGGCTTTGCTCATTTTTTACAGCGAAATTGATATTCAATTTTGATTTCGGTAAGGCGTTGTTGAAGCCATTTGGCAGCTTTCTCGACATCAGGCTGCGATCCTTTTAAGCCAAAGTCGATTAAATTACCACGATGTTTCATGCTTGGCAGGCTGGACAGGTTTACCTCGGGAAAGCGCTCCAGAAGCTCTTCCATCAAATCCATAATGTGGCTTTCATGTACGCCCTTAATATCCCAGCGCCATTCAACATCAGGGGTTTTATTAAAGAGATGGGTGTAATAGGTATCCAGCACCCACTCCATCATTGGCCATGCCATATCAGGAAAGCCTGGCACAAAATGGTGCTGTTCAACTTTAAAGCCCGGAACCTGGTTGACCGGATTTGGAATAATACTGGCTTTTTCCGGTAATTCACTCATTTTGATACGGTGCGGATAGGCATCATCGGCAAAACGCTGTTCAATTAACTTTACAGCTTCAGGGTGTGCTACCAATTTTTGCCCAAAGGCTTTTGCTGCGCTGGCACGGGTGAGGTCATCAGGTGTTGCGCCAATTCCGCCAAAACTGAAAACCAGATCATCTGTGGGAATGGTTTGCTTCAGGGTTGCTACAATTTCTTCTTCACTGTCACCAATGATACGCACCCAGTTAAGCGACATGCCTCTGGCTTTCAGTAATTCTATGGCTTTTGGCATGTGTTTATCCTGCCGCAAGCCATTTAGAAGCTCGTCGCCAATAAGAATCAGACCGGTTTGCTGTTTCATATTTTGGCACCTTTGGCAATCGCCAGCTTTTTTGATGTTTGATTATTTTTTTCGACCACCGAGGCACTCCAGTCTTTGCTTGTTTCCTTCCAGCCCTGGGTGTGTTTCTGGATCAGGTCAGATAAAACGTGAATGTGTTCGGGCATATTATTTAACGCAGGAATGTAGTGATAGTTTTCACCCCCCGCATTTAAAAAATATTCACGGTTTTCACCATTAATTTCTTCAAGAGTCTCAAGGCAATCTGCCGGAAATCCCGGACAGATCACATCGACTGACTTGATACCTTCTGCCGCTAGTGATTTCAGTGTTTCATCAGTATAGGGTTTAAGCCATTCTGCCTTGCCAAAACGGGATTGAAAGGTAACTTTCCACTGAGTGTCTTTCAGATACAGTTTTTTTGCCAGCAAGCGTGCGCTCTTGTGACACTGGCAAAAATAAGGATCACCCAGATCAAGGTTGCGCCTGGGCAAGCCGTGAAACGACATGATCAGCATTTCGCCTGCGGTGTTTTTACGCCAGTGCTCCTTGACGCTTTTCGCAAGGCAGTCAATATAAGCGGGAAAATCATGGTATTGATTGATAAAGCGTAGCTCGGGAATCCAGCGCCATCCTGCCATTACCCTGGCGATTTCATCAAAGGTGGTTGCTGTTGTGGTCGCGGAATATTGAGGATAAAGCGGAAATACCAGAATCCTGCGGGCTCCCTTTTGCTGTAACGCTTCCAGCCCACTTTTGATAGAGGGATTCCCATAGCGCATGGCAAGCTGAACCTGTACCGGACCGCTGAAACGGGTCTCCATTTCCTGCTGTAACAGCTTGCTCTGTTGCAGACTAATACTCAAGAGTGGTGAGCCTTCATCAGTCCAGACTTTCTGATAGTTTTTGGCACTCTCCGCAGGGCGTTTTCTTAATACAAACCCATGTAAAATGGGGAGCCAGATGAGACGGGGTATTTCAACGACTCTGCGATCTGACAAGAATTGTGACAAATATTTGCGTACCGCAGAGGGCGTTGCTTCTTCCGGTGTACCTAAATTGACCAGTAAAACACCCGTACATTCCATTTTTCCATGAAAAAATGAGTCATCCCCTTTAACTGAAGCCACAATACTTCCTCAACATGTCACTATCTCCTGCTTAATCTTAGTTATATTCTTTTCTCTCAGGAATCTCGTTTTTTGCTGGAGGCATCTGTAAAAAATAGCCATTCTCCTGCATTATTCTCATGACCTCTTTGGCTTCTGCCCTGACCAGTTTGCGATCTTCATTCAGATCAAATTCAAATGAAAAACTAAAATTACCAAGCAATTTGACCAGGGAATCAGGAACATCGTCAAAAACATCTTTTTCCCTTATGTAAAGATACATGCCAGGTTTGCTATTGCTACGATAGACAAAACAATTCATTTGACCACAGCTTTTTTAATCATTAAACGCAAGTGTTTGATATTGGCGACAGGAAATTCATTTTCAACTGAAATTTCACCCCCTGATTGCAGAAAGATACTGTTCTCGGAAACCCGGCTAATTCTGCCCTCAAGCAATTCATTTTTATTGGTAACCAGTTGCACGATGCGGTTCTTTAAGGTTTTTAGCTTGTCCACAGGCACCTCTTCAAAAGAAAGCCTGTAAAGCGCCCTGGCTGGCAACGCCTGTAATTCATTATCGTTTACGAGCCTTTGTATATTGGCAAAAGGCATGGCTGCCTCTTCCTCATCATCATTTGACGGACGTATAACGGTTGTTCCCACAATTTGCTTTGCTGTCTGGTTTACAGAGATGGATGGAGTAGCAAGAGCCGCATGCTGACTTCCGCCCTGTTGCCGAGCGGATACCTGATTATTTTTACCCACTCCCGAATTAAACAGGAGGCGCTTTATATTGGCATCCGCACCGAAAAACCAGCTTGCCGCAAAAATAGCAATCCCCAGCACGCTAATCATTAGTTTTTTACTGGTTTTATGCCATAAAGAAGGCACTGTCACAATGTTTAAAACAGGTAACACTGAAATAAGACCCGTGACAAAATGATGCCTGAATCCGGCAAGCACAAAAGCCAGGTAGCCTGTTAAAAAAAGTAAAACGCCGAGTCCGGCAGTTATTGTTAGTACTAATTCCATGCGTTTATTGTATCACCTCTTATCTGGCTTCTGTATGTTGAATTTTGCTATTCTGATAAAATTCTCAAATGAATCTTGCCATAGTTTATAGTCGAACCAATGATGGAATTGATGCACCACAGGTTACTGTCGAGGTGCATCTTGGTAATGGTCTGCCAGCATTCAGCATTGTTGGTTTGCCTGAAATGGCAGTCAGGGAAAGCAAGGACAGGGTGCGTGCAGCAATTATCAATTCAAATTTTGAATTTCCCGCGAAACGCATTACCGTCAATCTGGCACCCGCTGATATTCCCAAAGATGGCGGACGATTTGATTTGCCTATCGCGCTTGGGATTCTGGCAGCATCGGCACAGATTTCCGCGCAGGTATTATCCCAATATGAATTTATCGGCGAGCTTTCACTGGGCGGACAATTGCGTGCTGTCAAAGGTGTATTGCCAACCGCCTATGCTGTAAACCAGAGCAGACGCGCCCTCATTCTTCCTGAAGAGAATGCAGACGAAGCCGGGCTGATTAAAGAACTAACAGTTTATTCGGCAAATCACCTGTTGCAAATCTGCTCTCACCTGAATGGCATTGAAAAGCTCTGCCCCTATACACCAGCCAATATTTCTCACAAGCCAAGCTACAATCTTGATCTTTCTGAAGTAAAAGGTCAGTTTCAGGCAAAAAGAGCTTTGGAGATTGCAGCCGCAGGGGGTCATAATCTTCTTATGATCGGACCACCAGGCACTGGAAAAACCATGCTGGCTACTCGTCTGGCAACCATTTTGCCACCCATGACAGAAGCTGAGGCACTGGAGGCAGCAACGATTGCCTCTATCAGCGATCAGGGCTTTGATGCCTCAAGCTGGGGCTTGCGCACGGTGCGCGACCCACACCATACCTCATCCGGTGTTGCTCTGGTTGGTGGTGGCGCCAAGGTACGACCGGGTGAGATATCACTGGCTCATCATGGCATATTATTTCTGGACGAGCTGGTTGAATTTGATCGCAAGGTTCTGGATGTTCTGCGCGAACCCCTGGAAACAGGAAAAATAACCATATCCCGTGCAGCAAGACAGGCAAGTTATCCTGCCCAGTTTCAGTTAATTGCTGCCATGAATCCCTGCCCGCAGGGTTGTGATACCCATGCAAGCTGCCAATGTTCAGCAGAACAAAAACGCCGTTATCGTGAAAAACTCTCAGCACCCTTTCTCGACAGGATAGACCTGCAAATAGAAGTCTTGCGTCTGCCCCGGGAAGACCTCTTAAAACCTGGAAAGGGAGAATCCAGCAAACAGGTACGCAAAAGAGTGATTGCAGCAAGAGAGCGACAATTAAAAAGACAGAATAAAGCCAATCGCTTTTTGACTAACAGTGAAATAGAAAAGTATTGCCAGTTAAGCCCGAAAGATGAAGCACTACTGGCACAAATAATTGACAAATTCAAACTTTCCGCGCGTGCCTATCACCGCATTCTGAAAGTCGCCCGCAGCATAGCGGATCTTGAAGGAGCGCAACAGATACAAACAGTCCACCTCAGCGAGGTCATGTCTTACAGGGCAATGGACAGGGCGCAACAGGGTGCAGCATAACGCAACATAAGCAGGAAAGATCGTCAGGGAAGATAAATCACAATACTTCTTTTAACATAGCGATTATGGGGGTAGCGGCGTTTCAGCTTGTCTTTAATTGCAACCGCTTCTGACTTGTAGGAATAAGGTCCGATTCTTACCTTGTAAATAGGTCTGCCTCTTAACTCGGTTGACAGCACAAAGGCCGAATACCCGTCTCTGGCAAAATCATACATAAGCTGCTTTGCCTGCCTGAGATCACGGGTTGCCATCAGCTGCACCCCATAACCTGTATAATTCGGCTCACTGATTATGGTTTCTGTCACAGTGGTGGCAATAGAGGAAACCTTATTTTTGATGACCGCTCTTTTTTTAAAGGCATACAATATAAGCAGGATAACAGCCCCCGCGATCACCGCTATTGTGAACTTACTCAGCTTTCCATTTTGTTTTTTCATCATCATAAGTCCCTTCAATGCTCTTCCATTAGCACCTATAAGATAGAACGTCGCTTGTTAAAAATCAATGATTTGTATTATTAAGAGGCAATATTAGGAACAATTAGGGAAGAATAAGAATCTTCTCTGGTACTGGTTCTAAGTGCCCAAACAAAATTTCGTTTCCTGTTTTTTTGATAATCAAGGCATTACGGCGGGAGTATAGGAGCCTGTCCGAGCAATAACAAGAAGATCAGAAGACAGGGGCTAAATTATTAGATTAATTTTTAGCGGGTACTTAAAAAAACAGTGTAAATAAAAATGCCTCTTTGCGGGGAACAAAGAGGCATGGAGATTGAGATCGGTAGTCATTTTATTTTTATTTATTAGCTAAACTACTCTTTACCTCAGGTTTAACCAGGTTTTTACTTATGTGTGTAGTCGCATTTACTGACATAAGTAAAATTTGTAAACAGATAACTAACCGTATAATCCTGCTTAGTTACCTGTTATACCCTTCGTGCTTAAAAATATGCTCAGATTGAGGCATTATTAAGCACGAAGAACGTAAATAAAGTGTGTCTCCAAGCCGGGGAAAGCAAAGAGACACGTATGAGACTGGTAGTTATTTTATTTTTATTTATTAGCTAAACTACTCTCCGCCTCGGGGCCTACTAAATTCCTTTTCAAACTTCAGTTTGATTTTATTGTTGTTATTCCTTTTTTCTTATGTCTTTAGATATGCAAGCGCAATGCCAAGTTACCAAATAAGCAATCTATCTTATTGTATTTAATCAATTTTTAAGAATCTCAAGAGAGCAGAACAAGGATTGATTTATTGTCATAAACTGACACTTAATGACTATTAGTGTCAGCTTTAAACGCTACTTGAATGCCAGCACAAATTTAACTGACATCCACACAAAAAAAGACAAACAAAAGTATGGCACCATGCTGAATTAGGCACGCCAGTTCAATCAGTGCATTAGCAAAAATATATAAAAACAGGGGGGATGGGTGACAGAGGACAGAGGACAGAGGACGGAGGACAGAGGACAGAGGACAGAGGACAGAGGACAGAGGACAGAGGACAGAGGACAGAGGACAGAGGACAGAGGACAGAGGACAGACAAGAGTATGGGCACCATGCTGAATCAGACTACACCAGTCCAATCAGTGCATTAGCAACAAAGGACTGACAATAGTCAGTCCCCTGATGAGGCTAATTTAAGCTGCAATTGAGCAAATCAACAGGCTAAGCCATCGCTATCGTTTATTTCACTGTGGTTAGACCTAATATATTCCAGTCCTGCATTCCACCACGATAATATTTTATTTTCTCGGCTGGATAACCAAATTTTCTGAGTGCCGCGATACTGGCAGGCGATTGCCCACACCACATGCCATTACAGAACATCACCAGTGTTTTGGCATCGCTAAAATCAAAAACTTCAGAGGTATCACCATTTGCAATTGCCTCATCAACATCAACCTCATCTTTGCCTTGTTTTAGCTTAACTCCGAACTTGCCCATCATAATCTTCATAATACCTTCTGTGGTCGCTCCTTTCCTTGGCGTTAATTCAACCCACGAGATATTAATTGAGCCTGGAATCGTGCCTCTGGCAACCCAGTCGGGTGTACGCGAATCAACCAGCAGAATAGTCTTGTCACCATCGTGAATTTTCTTTGCATAGTTAATCACTTCAAGCTCACCAATGGTTTCTATGCCTTTTCCCAAACTCATGGGCTGAATGCAAAAGGGCGGACAGGGACGTGAGGTTTTCGCAAAAGAAGGATCAACATTTGCCAGATTATCCTGATTGCGCATAATTTTAACTTCTTTGCCATTATGCGTGACACTGACACTGGACAGCTCGCGCGTTATTCCAACAGGCTTTCCTTTGGCTATAACTGGATTGATGCTTAAAAGCAGTGCTGTAATCAAAGCGAAAAGCGATAATTTTGACAGCGTTGTTGCCAGCATTGTTGACAGTGTTGTTGATAGTGTTGTTGCCAGATTCATATAAGATTCCTCCTGATTATTAGCGGTTTCAGGCAATATTGCCTGTTTTGTTTCTTTATTTGGTAGCGGGTCAAACCCGTGTTTTGCAGGTCGGATTAGTCCAGGCGTAATCCGACAAAGCCGTGGCACTATGTTATGAGCTATGTTGGATTACGCTACGCTAATCCAATCTGCGCATTGGGTAAATCAACAGGTTTAAGCCATCACCTATTATTTTTCCAGCCAAAACGTAACCGGACCCGAGTTCACCAGGCTCACTTGCATATCTGCTGCAAACTCCCCTGTGGCAACCCTGCCAACTTTGTCACGCGCCAGATTCACAAAGATATCATAAAGCCTTTTCCCCTGCTCGGGTGGGGCTGCTGAAGTAAAACTGGGGCGATTGCCTTTTTTGGTGCTGGCTGGCAGTGTAAATTGGGGCACAATAAGCATGGCACCGCCAGAATCAAGCAGAGACAGGTTCATCTTATGATTCTGGTCTTCAAATATTCTAAAGTTTATGACTTTATCCAAAAGTTTTTGGGCATTTTCTTCGCTGTCGTTTTTTTCAACACCAAGCAATAATAAAATCCCTGCATCAATCGCGCCAACAACACGCTTATCGACTGTGACAGATGCTTCAGAAACGCGCTGAATCAAGCCAATCATTATGTCACCCGCAAATCTTTAAGCATATCGTTTCCAGCCTTGACCAAAGCAGTCGTAATACCTGCCTCGCTTGCCGAATGCCCTGCCCCCTGAACAATATACAGCCCGGACAATTCCCATGCCTTGTGCAGTGAAAATGCCTGCTGAATCGGACAGATCATGTCATAGCGCCCGTGAATAATATAGCCTGGGATATTTTTCAGGCGACTCGCATTATCAAGCAACTGATTCTCTTCAAGAAAACAGTCATGCATAAAGTAATGTGTTTCAATACGCGCAATGCTGAGTGCATTATGCGGATCACTAAAGTGCTTCATAATGGAAGAACTTGGCAGTAGGGTTGCGGTACGAGCCTCCCACAGCGACCATGCCTTGGCAGCCCTCATGCGCGCAATTTCATTATCGCCGTTAAGTCGCCGGTGATAAGCCTGCACTAAATCACCCCGCTCATCCTCTGGAATGGGCTGTATAAAATCCTCCCAGTAATCAGGAAAAAACTTGCTCGCTCCACCCTGATAAAACCACTCGATTTCCGCCTTGCTGGCAAGAAAAATCCCGCGCACAATTAAGCCCAGAACACGTTGCGGGAAGGTTTCGGCATAAACAAGTGCCAGCGTAGAACCCCACGAACCACCCGCCACAACCCACTGTGCAATATCCAGCTCCTTGCGGATTTTTTCCATATCTGCAATCAAATCCTGGGTCGTATTATTATGCAGGGAAGCGTGCGGATGCGAGCGCCCACAGCCACGCTGGTCAAACAGAATAATGCGATACTTTTCAGGGTCGAAAAGCTGACGATGATACGATTCGCATCCAGCCCCCGGACCGCCATGCAAAAACACCACCGGTATTCCCGCTTCATTGCCGCATTCTTCAACGTAGATCTCATGCTCATCATCCACTTTCAGGTAAAAATGGCGGTTTTCATGGATAGGTGGATATAAATCACTCATTGCTCTGGCTCAAAAATATATAAAAAAAGGGGGGGATGGGTATGATACCTAACCATAATAAATCTAACAATTTTGATCTTATTTTCTGATCTTCTGCGTTATTGCGTCAGTCATGTAGCTAGGAGCTTGTCCGAGAACTAGCTTCCAAAAAATGCGACCACAATATATAGTGTTTTCTTGATGCGAAAACCACTATATATTGATTGAAATTTTTAAAAACTTAGTTCTCAGACAGGCTCCTATGCTCCTTCTGCAATGCCTTGAATATCAAAAAATAAGAAACAAAATTTTTGTTGGATTAATTATGCTCAGGTACTTATGTTTATCATGCTATCATCATACGGATATGACAAATAATCGCAAATTAATCAATCCAATAACACTTCCCAAACGCTTAAAACGCTATGCGGGCAAGGCAATCAGTGATTATGCCATGATCCGCGATGGTGACCGCGTACTGCTGGGCTTGTCTGGCGGCAAGGATTCCTTAAGCCTGCTACACTTGCTGATCCACTTTCAGCGTCATGCACCGATTAAATTTGAAATCGCCGCCATGACGGTAGACCCGCAATCAGACAACTTTGACCCCTCACCACTCATCCCCTACCTGGCATCGCTGGGAGTCGAATACTACTACGTCAAGGAAAGCATTCTGGAAATGGCAGACAAGCACATGAGTGGCGACTCCTACTGCTCATTTTGCGCCCGTATCAAACGGGGAGTGATGTATAACACCGCCAGAAAACACGGCTACAACGTACTGGCTCTGGCACAACACCTGGATGATCTGGCAGAAAGTTTTTTAATGTCAGCCTTTCATGGCGGCAAGCTAAAAACCATGAAAGCGCATTACCTCAATGATGCCGGAGACGTGCGCGTCATCCGCCCACTGGTTTATACCAGAGAACGCATTCTTGCCAGCTTCGCCAAACAACAGAACCTTCCGGTAATCGAAGAAAACTGCCCCGCCTGCTTCTCAATGCCCACTCAGCGCGAACACATGAAACAACTACTGGCAAAAGAAGAACAATCCGCACAAAACCTCTTCGGCAGCCTGCTATCCGCCATGCGCCCCCTAATGCGGCAAGGAATGCCTGAAAATAATAACAGCAAATAATACCCATCCCCCCTGTTTTTTACACATTTTTGCGTAGCCCGTATGAAGCCTGCGGAATACGGGGAATATGTGCAACATATTCCAGATGAGCAGGCACATTATTGTTTAATAGAAAAGCCGATTGTTTCTGATTTTGAGCAGGGTTTCGCAGCCTGATGCTTTTGTGTTTTTAATAACGGTTTGTGCATGGCTGCGAGATACTTTTCTGTCAACAGCTACAGAAAAGTATCCAAAAGAAAGCCGCCCTGTTAACAAGCCGCAAGCGGTTCCCTGCGCTACTCG
>Ga0256832_1001086_pt1 | contig 18296 bp, 15 predicted proteins | sample 134614metaG_FD_190534 | JGI IMG/M metagenome (GOLD analysis project Ga0256832, IMG submission 190534) | Hydrothermal vent microbial communities from Lau Basin, Pacific Ocean - 134-614 | ecosystem: Environmental > Aquatic > Marine > Hydrothermal vents | place: Pacific Ocean: Lau Basin | collected...
ACAACGAGCGCTGCACTTTTCAAACATTATTGGACGAGCAGCCAGTAAAACAATTTTTTAAAAGGCTGAGGAATAGTGACTCTTTATCGGGTTTTTCTACAGCCTCGTTAGCCTCTATGAAAACAAAAACCAAAATTCTACGCTATATAAATGTGTTATTAACGGCCACGCTGCCCTTTCTTGGTGCTGCCATGGTTACTATACCGAATTTACTTATGGGTGGCCATTGGGGATCCATGAACTGGTTAATGCAACCATTAGCAGGCATATCAATTTTGTTGTCACCTGTTGCATGGTTAATGTTCGTAATTATGGGTATAGGCTGGGCACATAATAAGAGGCTTCACAAATCTATTCCTATTATAGGGCTGGCAACCGGGCCTATAAGTATTGTGCCCTGGGCCGGCTTTTTATTACCTGTTTTATTCTTGCTGCCTGCAACCATATTGGCTGTTAGGCTTGTTAATTTTCATCTAGGCAAGGCGGTATGAACTGGCAGGCTAACAAGGTGATCAAGTTCACTCCGGCCGCAAAAAGCGCGGCCCGCGCGGGGCAGCCTACGCTGCGCTTGTGTGTCATGACGAATGACGAAAAAAGTCTTTCCTGCTGTACCAAAGATGAGGGGAGGCCCCTCGGTTCCGGTAACCAGAGACTGGAATCAAACAACCCTATGCGGCCTTTGTTAAGAGCACTGGTCGTGAGCGATAGGGAAAAGGCAGAGAGAATCTGTCATGTGTGTTCTGAAGAGATGAATGCAAATGAACCATTGATGAGGTGTCGATATGTAAAAACACTGTCAAAACCGGGAACCGAGCGTATTTCCGGGATGAGTTTCGACGTGAACTGGAAAACGGACGAAATGGCGGTCGGCATGGAGATGGCATGAACTTAGAACAGGCTTTGGTATGGAACATGAGAACCTGTCGTCCTGATGACAAGGGGAGAAGCTGAGATGGCAATGCCACCCAGTAAGAGTACCCATGCAGGGCACAGGGGCGGACTCTCCCGTAGTAGTGATGAAGCTTCTGTAATGGGAGTGGAGAGAAGGGGAGGGCCTGTCCAGTTGAATGAAGACGGTCAACCACAAGGTGGGAGGAACCGCCTTCATAAGACGAAACCTTTTCAGATCACGCCACTTAGGAGAGGGTCATAAACAAGTATCAAGCGCATACACACGGACAGTCAAAAGCGTCACGATTTTTGCGAAGCAAAAATACGCGCCACTTTTTGTTGATATTGACATCTTGCTGATATTGACATCCAGTCATAATATAGTACCATAAAAGGACTGGAGGTGATTGTTATGAAAATTTCTACTGATATCAAGCCAATATCATTCCTGAAGTCCAAGGCTGCTGATATGTTAAAGCAGGTAAATGAAACTCACCGGCCCATCATCATTACTCAAAATGGTGAACCGAGAGCTGTACTTCAAGATCCAGAAAGTTATGAAAATATGCGTAACGCCATAGGATTAATGAAACTAATATCCTTGGGTGAGGAGGATATCTTAAAAGGAAAATCAAAAACGCAAGACCAGGTATTTTCCGATTTGGAGAAGCTGGTTGGTTCCTAAGCAATGGCAAAAAATTATAAGGTGCTTTGGGCAGAAACTGCTGAAGAGGATCTGAAGTCCATTATTGAGTATATATACGTTGATAGTCCGCCGGCTGCCAGAGACAGCCTCAGAAAAATAAAAACCAAAGCCTCAAATCTTTGTCCCTTTCCCCAAAGAGGCCGAGTTGTCCCCGAGCTTAAAGATCACGGTATCCTTCAATATCGAGAATTGATTGTTTCTCCATGGCGGGTGATTTATCGCATTTCTGAAGAGCAGGTTTATGTGCTATCGGTTATTGATTCCCGGCGAAATGTCGAGGATATTTTGCTTGAGAGACTGGTAAGAAAAAAATAATGCTAACATCTATATGACCCCGCCCTGTCAAGAGCACAAATCCCCCCGATAACCAAAGATAAAATCTTGATTATCCGCAGTTTTTGAGCTTGCGACTGCTGCTCACAAGTTAAATCGTATTGCAGCCGTGGCTGCATACAAACATCTATTGAGCATCTGCCATGCAACACGTTAGCATTGCATGGTGTCGTTGTGTTTTTTCAACCGTAAGCTTCTGGTATTACCCGCGAAAAGTGGACATGGTTAAATGTTCGAACTGCTGTTTATTGGCAGGCGGACTGACATAACCAATGGCCGAATTCCGAAGGCTAGCGAAAGGGCAAAGGCGGAGTTGCAAGGCAGTGTCTGATGGAAGCCCAACACAAACCTGCGGGGCGACGGAGAGGAACTGGATATGAGGTGTGACGTAACTGAGACCAGTAGGCACGTGACCATGAAGCTTTCCACCTGCAAGCGGGCTGCACTTTATAAATCCGGCGTCTACGCAGTGAAAGCCTGGCGTCTTACCCCGGGAGGTCAACAAGGTGTCGAAGGAACGGTTGACAGTGAGGTGACTCACGGTAATCGTTGCTAACATTTGAAACAAAGGGGACTGCGTGGCAGTCGTGAACTGCGAATACGAGGTGTAGAACGCGAGCTTGCCTGGAACACATGCAAGTCCGTCCATGGACCCTGGCGACTTAGTAAAAGTCCAGCGTTGTAATATTCTTTGCCCAATAAATACTTTGCTGCTCTGGGATTGCCGAGTGTGTATCAATGAGTATTGTGACTCAATCAACCGAACCACCGTTGTACGTGATCCGAATACCCGGTAATGTATGAGGAGGGGTGCCGTGAGGTATCCCTCTGCTCCGATTATGTGTTTCTAAATTCCCAAAGGAGGGCATCATGAGGAAGATCGATACGAACATCTGGGTGCATGAAACGGAATTCAAATTATTTGGGGCCGAGTTTGGGAACAGAATGACAGTGTTGCTCCTGAAGAATGGTACACTACTGCTTCATTCACCTGTGAAAATAGAAGAAGAGTTGGTAAAGGAGATTATAAAAATAGGCGATGTATTATACATTGTAACCCCAAACAATTTTCACGGTTTGTTTGCTGAAGATTGGATGTCACAATTTCCTGAAGCAGTACATTACTCGGCGAAGGTGGGTGATTTAGAGAAAGGAAACGGAAGAGCGCTATCGGAATTGATCTCTGTGGTATCAGAAGAGGAAGTTCGACTGATAAAAATAGAGGGTGCCCCTAAGGTTAATGAATATGCCATTCTTCATAGGGAAAGCGGAACACTTATCCTGACTGACATGGCGTTTAATATTGGCTCAGATGTTTCGATGTGGACAAGGATATTTTTCAAACTAAATGGGGCATTTAATTCCTTCGGTCCTACTCGCCTGATGAAGTCAATGATCACTAATCCAGAGGCATTATGTATTTCTATGTCGGAAATGCTGACCTATGATTTTCATAGGATTATCGTGTCTCATGGAAGAATTATAGACTACGATGCAATGAAGAATTTGAGAGAATCTTTTAGCCAGTTTCATTCAATTAAGTCGAGCCGGAGTGCCGGAAGATTTTTTCCTTCGCGTTGTGGCTAGCAAACATAATAAGCGGCTATAGCTTCAATCCCTATAACCGAGCTCAACAAGCCCGATCACCCCTATCTCTGAAAAAATTGTTTGGCTCACAAAAGCGGCACCACAGCATGAGGAAGGCAGATAGACTATTTCAGTTAACAAATATTATTCGCGCAAGACAGCCAATTACAGCTAAAGAATTGGCACAGGAGTTAGAATTGTCTGTGCGTACAATTTATAGGTACATTGACGATCTCTCTGCTACAGGAATTCCAATCTATGGCGTTGCTGGTGTTGGCTATAAACTGCACGATAAATTCGAGCTTCCACCTTTAAATCTGACAGATAAAGAAGTGGATGCCTTATTGCTAGGTGTAAGGATGGTATGCAGTTGGACGAGTGATAAATTGTCTGAATCAGCCCAAACATTGGAAAATAAGATTGAAGCGGCTTTACCTAATCGTTTAGTCAATGAACACGAAAGAGTTGCATATGCACCTGATCTTTTGGGCAGAACAAGGGACAGGGAAAACTGGGAAGTAATTCATGGGGCGGTGAAGCATTCGAACACAGTTCTTATTGAGTATGATTCATTAAGTGGGAATCTCACTACCAGAGTTATCTACCCACTGGGACTATTTTACTGGGGTGGAAAATGGACTGTTGGTAGTTGGTGTACTCTCAGAGAGAGTTATAGGGATTTCAGGTTGGATAGAATAGTTAATATCAGGGTTAATCACGAAAAGTATCAGAAGGGAGAGGTGATCAGCTTGGGCTCGTATTTCGAGTCAGTGAAAAAAAGCGAAACCAACTGACAGTACGTTGTCAGTAGTGGTGGCTTAAGATGTATCCTCATTCAGTAAAAACGGGGAACATCGTATGTCAAATAGCCAATATGTGTTAGAAGTTGCTATATTTACAGTCAAAAAAGATTTAGTTAGCGAAATGCCAGCTATCAGGGATGGCCTTAGGCTTGCGCTGAAGGACTTTCCGGGACTAATCAACCTGGAGACATTCTCGCCAACTGGCAGTGATAGAGTGTTTGCGGATATTGTAAAATGGGACACAATGGAGCATGCGTTAGCGGCGGCAAAAGCATTTGAAAGTGGAGATGTGCGGTTTCGGCCTTATATGGCTGCAATCGAAAAAGTGGAGTTTATGGGGCATTTCAAGCCCTAATAGCAATTATATACAGTGGCTCATTATGTTACGAATAATACTTGGTCAATAGAATATGTCTGACAATTATAGACTAGATCAATACTGTCCCGCTAACCTCCATTTTGTTTTGATGGGGTTGGTGTAGTGATTGGGGGGCTCAGAGATTGTTGAAATTTTAGATATGAATATTGCAGCTCTTTATTCCGGCATTCCGGCATTCCGTCATTCCGTCATTCCGTCATTCCGGCATTCGTCGGGAAGACGGATAAAGGGCCGCGATATTTATGCTTTCAATGTCAGATTGCTCGCTGTTTTCCCATTGTTCAATGGCTTCCCTAACAACAAGAAACACATTAAGGGGACAGCAGTGCCATTGCAATTATTTAGAGATGATTTATTAATACCGGAAAATATCTTTGGGCAGGCTCGCTGTCGGTATTAGCGGGTTCAGATGACAGGAGAATAACACTAAATAGCAGTTATTCTACTGGGCGCTCTTGTTGGTATCTTCGTCATTGTTTGTATTGCTGTTGTCATTGGAACTTGCTTCACTATCAGCCTCGTTGTCAGCCATACTATTGCCTTCGGATTTCTCGTCGGGATCTGCTGCCTCTTTGACAGTCGCTGTGCTGGTGTCGACAGTGTCAGTGTCTGAGGTTTGTTCGCTTCCCGTTTCAGTGGGCTCAGCATTGGTCTCGGGAGTTTCATCACTGTTATCGGCAGGCTCTAGCAGATCGGCGGGGAGTTCGGCAAGATCCTCACCGTTTTCTTCTTCTTGTTCCGCGCTGGTTGCCTCAGGAACATCCAGTTCAGGTGTTTCGTTCTCTGTCTCGGCGCCGAGATCAAACTCGGGGTCGAGCGCTCCCGCATCCATGTCTGTGTCCGGCTCACTGGTCTCGTCGGCCTCATCATCCAATAATTCATCGATGACTTGATCCAGATCAGGCGTTTCCTCCTCGGATGTTTCCGCGGGCTCTTCTGCTGGCGGAGGTTCTTCCGCGGGTAGTGGAGAAGGTGCTGGCGCGGTTTTCCCGTTGCTCTCCTTGTCTTGTTTCTTGGCGTCGCGCCACGCCTTGAACTTGGGCCAGAGTTTGATGCCGGCAAAAATCAGCCCGCTCAGCAGGGCGGTAAGGCCAACGATAAGGCCGATGATAATTCCCCAGTTGATTGAAGTCTCTGCTGGTATATTGTCTGTTTCCTGATTTTCTTTGTGTGTTTTTTTGTCTGTCTTTTTCTCTTTGGCCTTTTTCGGGGCGGTTTCCTCGTGATGTTGTGTTTCTTCTGTGTCGTGGTGCGCCTTCGGGGGCGTGTCGGCGACTTTTTCCGTAAATGTTTCTGTGATGGGTGGGCGCATGGGTTCGATGAGTTGTGTCGCTGCATCATCACCAGCCTTGAAATAAATGGGCCCGAGCTGCATTTTCAGCGACTCTCCCTGGCTGTCCAGGCCACTGACCAGGGCAGTGAGCTCATGGTCACCGGGATGATCATGGGCGTCGATCTCCAGGTACCATTGGGCGGCGCTGACCTTCTTCGCCTGGGCCTTTATCAGGCGGCCGGAGGGTAAGACATGTTCTACCGCCACGTGCAGGGTTTCGGTGTCGATGAGATCCACATAGGGCACAATGGTGAGGGCAAAACGATTTTGCCCCAGGGGCTCGAGCTGGGCCTTCACCGGCTGGCCGAGCACCTTCACTTGTTGGCGGCTATTGCGCTTGAAGGTGGTGCCATCCACATCGAGGATGAACTCATATTCGCCCTCGCTCAGTGATTCGTCCAGGCGAGTGGAGAAGACGCCGTCGTGGGCCTTGAGGTCGGCGCGTTTGCCGTCGTCGCGCAGCCGCCATTGTTGCTCCTCACCCTTGGCCGACTGCTGGGTGAGGGTGGCGCTGACGAATTGCAGGAAGTCCGCGCGATCAATGATTTTGCCATCCTGCTCCAGGTGTAGGGTGAACAACAGCGGCCGGCCGACGGCCACCACGCTGGGCAACTCGGTGCTGACCATGCGCAGGTCGGTGACCACCATCACCCGGTTGTCCGGATCCACGTCGGCGTTGATGCGCCATTCACCGGCGGCGGGGTCTTTGACGGTGATCAAATCGTAGCGCTCGTCTTCAAACCATTCCACGCCGGCGGGTAATGTCTTCTGGCCGAATTTTTTGCCCTTGGGCGGTTTGAGGGTGGTCGGGCGTGCCCCGGGTTTGCGAAACACCAGGAAGGTGGCCTCGTGGATGCTGTTGTCCACGGTCACGGTGTTGTCGGTGAGGGGCAGGGTGTCGGCCTTGCTGACCTTTTCGAACATGCGCAGGAACAGGCGCTCCAGGCCCTCGGCGGAGTCGATGGTCTCGAACCAGCCGCCGGTGGCGGCGGCCAGTTGTTCCAGCAGGTCGCTATCGGACTCACGGGACAGGGCAATAGTATGTACGGTGACGTTGGCTTGCTGCAGGCGGGGGAGGATCTCGTTGAGGATGCGTGCCCGTGAGGCGGCGTTTTCAGCGGCGTTCTTCGACACATCCACCAGCCCGTCGGTGAGCAGGATCAGGCTGCGGCGGTGGGTGGCGTCCGGGCGTTTCCAGTCCCAGGTGGCGCGGCGTAGCACGTCCTCGATGTTGGTTCGCAGACCATGGGAGCTGATCTCGTCGGCGGCCTTGCGTGCCTTGTTTTTCCATGCATTATCCACCGGCCCATGTTTCACTAGCATGTTGGTCCACTGGCCGAAGGTCCACACCCCGGCCTCGGCCCCTTTGGGCAGCAGCGAGGTAAACAGGCGCAGCGCCGGGCGGCGCAGGTTGTGGGGGTCGGTGCGCTTCATGGAACCGGAGATGTCGATGAGCACGCGCACGTCGTCAATGGCTGCGGCCTGTTCTTTTGCCAGCACTTCGTCGGCAGGCCACAGGAAACAGCACAGCATTGCTGTGAACATCAGCAGACAGAAGTGATTGTAAAAGGGGAGGCGGCCTTGTTTGTTCATGCGGAAGTCCTTGAATGAATTCAACAATCCAGTGTGAATACGCATGAGCATTAGCGGCAGTGATGGGGGATTCTTCAACAAAAACAGGTTTCTCACGAGGTGGGCAAAGGCTTGTTAAAGAAAAACCGCTATATTTATCAGTAAATGGTCACTGGAGTCCCACTAACCTCCATTTTGTTTTGGTGGGATTGGTGAAGTCGTTGGGGAGCAGAGAGATTGGTGAACTCGAGGCATTGCTATTGCTGCTCTTTATTCTGTCATTCCGGCCCCGGCTTTCGCCGAAATGACGGAATAAAGAGCAGTAATCGTGGGAGCGCCTTTCCAGGCGCGATTCGCGCCTGGAAAGGCGCTCCCACGGGTGTTTATTATCACACGCCTTTATTTAAGCCGGCGAATGATCCGTCTATCCGTTATTAACCCGCCAATAAATACCGCCGGGTTAATAGCTTGAGACGTTCAGTCTTTTTTGTTTAATTCAAGTAAGTGGTACAGACAGTCCAGCGCTTCGCGGGGAGTGAGGCTGTCGGGATCGATGTCTTGTAACGCCTGCAAGGCCGGGTGCTCATCGGCTGGCTCAGTGGGTTGTGCAAACAGGGAAAACTGCTCCACGGCCCCCCCACTTTGCGCGTTGGCGCTCTGGCTTTCCAGTTGCAGCAGGCGTTGCTGCGCGCGTTTGATGACGCCTTTCGGCACCCCGGCCAGCGCCGCCACCTGCAGGCCATAACTTTGATTAGCGGGCCCTTCCTTGACCGCGTGCATGAAGACGATGCCGTCGCCGTGTTCCACCGCGTCCAGATGCACATTGGCCACCTGGGGCAGGGTTTCCGGCAGGGTGGTCAGCTCGAAGTAGTGGGTCGCAAACAACGTGAAGGCGCGCACCGTGGTGGCCAGTTCCTCGGCGCAGGCCCAGGCCAGAGACAGGCCGTCGAAGGTGGAGGTGCCGCGGCCCACCTCGTCCATCAGCACCAGGCTGCGCTCGCTGGCGTTGTGCAGAATATTCGCCGTTTCGGTCATCTCCACCATGAAGGTGGAACGCCCACCAGCCAGATCATCGGAGGCGCCGATGCGCGTAAAGATGCGATCGAAGGGGCCGATCACCGCGCGCCTGGCGGGCACGAAACTGCCGGCGTGGGCCAGCAGGGTGATCAATGCGGTCTGGCGCATGTAGGTGGATTTACCGCCCATGTTGGGGCCGGTGATGATGAGCATGCGGCGTTGTTCGTCGAAGCGCACGTCGTTGGGGATGAAGGGGTCGCTCATCACCTGCTCCACCACCGGGTGACGGCCGGCCTCGATGTGCAGGCCGGGGGTGTCCACCAGTTCCGGCTGGCACAGGTCCAGGGTGTCGGCGCGCTCGGCGAGGTTGGCCAGGGCGTCCAGTTCTGCCAGGGCCGTGGCGCTGTCCTGCAGGGCGGGCAATGTATGGGCCAGTTGTTCGAAGAGTTTTTCGTACAACATTTTTTCGCGGGCCAGGGCGCGTTCCTTGGCGGACAGGGCCTTGTCCTCGAAGGCCTTGAGTTCCGGGGTGATGTAACGCTCGGCGCCCTTCAGGGTTTGCCGGCGGATGTAGTCTTCCGGCGCGTTGGCGGACTGCGCCTTGCTGATCTCGATGTAATAGCCATGCACCCGGTTGTAGGCCACCTTGAGTGTGCTGATGCCGGTGCGCTCGCGCTCGCGGGTTTCGAGGTCTAACAGGAATTGTCCGGCGTTGTCCTTGATGGCGCGCAGTTCGTCCAGCTCGGCATCGAAGCCGGGGGCGATCACACCGCCGTCACGGATCAGCATGGGTGGTACGTCGATGATGGCGGCGCTGAGCAGGGCGTGTTGTTCGGGGTATTCGCCGATGCGTGCGTCGAGGCTTTCCAGTAGCGCACAATCCTGCCCGGTGAAGATGCCCTTTAATGTGCTGCGTAAGGTTGGCAGGCGTTCCAGGGTGTCGCGCAGTTGGGAAAAGTCCCGTGGCCGCGCCGTGCGAATGGCGATGCGCGCGAGGATGCGTTCCATGTCGCCGATGGCCTTGAGGATGTCTTGCAGCTCTTCGTAGCGGTGGCCGTCCAGCAACACGGCGATGGCCTGGTGGCGCTGGCGCAGGGCGGCGTGATCGGCCAGCGGGCGGTTGATCCAGCGGCGCAGCAGGCGGCTGCCCATGGGTGTGGCGGTGTGGTCCATCACCCAGGCCAGGGTGTGTTCGCGGCCGCCGCCGAGGTTGGTTTCCAGTTCCAGGTTGCGCCGGCTGGCGGCATCCAGCACGATGCTGTCTTCGCGCCGTTCCACCTGCAGGCCGCGCAGATGTGGCAGGGCAGTGCGCTGGGTGTCTTTGACGTATTGCAGCAGGCAGCCGGCGGCGCTCACCGCGAGATGCAGCGCGTCGCAACCAAAGCCCGCCAGATCATGGGTGCCGAACTGCTGGGTCAGCAGACGGGTGGCGGTCTCCAACTCGAAATACCACGGCGGCTGGCGGCGCAGGCCGGGGCGCTCGGTGTCAATCCCTTGCGGGATGGCCTCGTCGTTGAGCAGCAGCTCCGAGGGGTTAAGGCGTTCCAGCTCGCCGGCCAGTGCCTCGTCGCCCGTCACTTCCAGCACGCTGAAGCGGCCGCTGGTGACATCCAGCGCGGCGATACCAAAGGACTCCCCCGCGGCCTGCACGGCCACCACCAGGTTGTCGCGGCGCTCCTCCAGCAGGGCCTCGTCGGTGACGGTGCCGGGGGTGACGATGCGTGTTACCTTACGTTCCACCGGGCCCTTGGATGTGGCCGGGTCGCCGATCTGCTCGCAAATGGCCACGGATTCCCCCAGGCGCACCAGTTTGGCAAGATAGCCGTCGGCCGCGTGGTAGGGGATGCCGCACATGGGGATGGGCTCGCCGCCGGATTTACCGCGCGCGGTGAGGGTGATGTCCAGCAGTTGGGCGGCCTTGCGGGCATCGTCGAAGAACAGCTCGTAGAAATCGCCCATGCGGTAGAACAGCAGGGTGTCCGGGAATTCAGCTTTGATGCGCAGGAACTGCGTGATCATGGGCGTGTGGCCGCCGCTCGCCTTTTGGGGCTTTTTGGGGATCTTTGGTGCGGTGGCGGACATGGGCAAAGTTTATCGAAGTTGGGGGACGGGCACTACAGGGGCCCGGCAAAAACAGGGGGGAGAGCAGTGAAAGCGAAGTTGCAGAGCAGTGTGTTGGGTGTGGTGGTTCTGATGTTGCTGGCGGCCTGCGCCTCGGCGCCCAAGGTGGCGGTGGACACCACGGAGGTGCAGCAGGCCTTCAAGGGCAAGAGCGTGGAGCAGGCGCTGGAGGAGACCGAGGCGGCCATGGCCCGGGCGGAAAAGGACGAGCTGGACTTTTATTCGCCGGGCTTTTTCAGCGTGGCGAAGAAGGCTCTGGACGAGGCGCGTTTTCTGAAGCTGGCGCCCAAGGAACAGGCGGCGGAGGGTGCTTCGGCGCAGACACAGATTTTCAGCAAGCTGTTGCTGGCCAACAAGAGCCTGATCCGGGCGGAGGCCACCCGGGCCGAGGTGCAAAAGCGCCTGGCGGACGTCCTCAAGGTGCGTGACTCGCTCATCGCAAAGGGCATCGACTCATCCAACGCCGACGAATACCAGGATGTGCTCAAGACCCTGCAGGACCTTTTTCGGCGCATCGAGCGAGGTGACATGGAGGGTTTCGAGCGGGACAAGGCCATTTCCCTGCGCCAGTTCCGCCGTCTGGAATCCCAGTCGGTCAAGACCGCGCAACTGGACAAGTACATCGCCCTGCTGGAACAGGCCGAGGCTGAGGGCGCCGGGGGTGCCGCACCCAAGAGCCTGAAAAAGACCCGCCAGGCCCTGCGCAATGCAGAGGCGGTGATCGAACGCGATCCCAATGACCAGGCCGCCATCAAGAGCGCGGTGCAGCGTTTTGCCTTCGAGGTCGGGCATCTGCGGCATGTCACCAGGGAAGTGAAAGAACTGCGCGCTCTCAACGATAACGCCATGGAAAATATCCTGCTGGCTGCCGAGTCACGGCTGCTGGCCATCGCCGATGCCCTGGGGCTGCCCGATCCTCGCGCGCACAATCTGCGTGAGCAGACAGAGATGATCGTCGACGCGGCGGACAAACAGATGGCGCGAAAAAATACCACTGGGATAGTGCGTTCCCGCCCTGTCAGCAAAAATGAACTGGAGCTTGCGCAACTGAAAATAGAACAACTCGGGGCACAGTTGCGTGACGCCCGGGCCAAGATCACGGCCCTGGAACGCAGCAAGAAACCACTGAACAAACGCATCGATGCGCTGGAGAGGGTGGTGATCAAGCTGAATAACGAAAAGGCGGTGCTGGAAGAAAGGCTGGCCGAGGCCATGGAATCCAAGGCGCCGCCGAAAGACGGGGTGGAGATCACGCCTGTCAGAAAATAGGCCTGGGATTTTAATCGAGAACGATTTTACGTGGTGTTTCATGGTCTTACTCATGGGTTGTTGTTTATGTCTAACATAAATCGTGTGGCACGGCGGCCCGTTCGAAAATGGTAATTTTGCGTTTCTGAAATTCTTCCATAAATGGTAGGATGTGTCCGCAGTCTGACTTGAAATAGTCAGACTGCACCGGGGGGGTTGCTCTCCGTTTATTAACGAAATTATGTTCAATACCTATTCAAGGAAGAAGAAATGCGATTATTCCAACGAGCAAATCTAGCAATTGTTATTCCTGCCATCTTCACCGGGGGCTTGTACGTATCCGCTGTCTTTGCGGATGATTATCCGATGGCAGTCACCGATGCCGATTTTTACAACAAGGGTATGCCTGACATGGATAAGGTCATGTTGGGCAAGTTTTTGTTTTTCGACAAAATTCTCAGTGGCAATAAAAATACCTCCTGCGCCACCTGCCACCATGCCCTGACAGACACCGGCGATGGTTTGTCCTTGCCGGTGGGTGAGGGTGGCCACGGACTGGGTGTGACCCGTGATACGGGCAGCGGCGCCGATGCGGTTGTCGAGCGGGTTCCGCGCAATGCGCCGGCGGTTTTCAATTTGGGGGCGGAATCATTTACGGTGATGTTCCATGACGGCCGGGTATCCGCAGATGCCACCCAGCCCAGTGGCTTCAGCACGCCGGCGGGTGATGACCTGCCCGCAGGTCTGGACAATGCCCTGGCGGCGCAGGCCATGTTTCCTGTGACCTCAGCCACGGAAATGGCAGGGCAGGCAGGGGAGAACAGTGTTGCCGATGCCGCGGCGATAGGTGATCTTGCCGGTCCGGGCGGTGTGTGGGCACAGTTGGCGGATCGCCTGCGGCAGATCCCCGAGTATGTGACATTGTTCAATGCAGCCTATGGCATTGCGGAAAATGAGATCACCATGGTTCACGCTGCCAATGCCATTGCCGCATTCGAGGCAGAGGCCTGGCGCGCGGATAATAGTGCCTTCGACCGTTACCTGCGCGGCCATAAAAAGGCGCTGAGCAAGTCCGCCAAGAAGGGTATGAAGTTGTTTTATGGCAAGGCAAACTGCGCGAGCTGCCACAGTGGCAAATTCCAGACCGACAATGAGTTTCACGCCATTGCCATGCCGCAGATCGGGCCCGGCAAGGGACACGATGTTGATGGCCATGGTGATTTCGGCCGAGAAGCCGTGAGTGGCATGGCACAGGATCGTTATCGTTTCCGTACGCCGTCACTGCGCAATGTGGCACTGACCGGGCCGTGGGGACATGATGGCGCCTTTAACAGTCTGTTGGGTATTGTTGAACATCACCTCAATCCCGTGCAGTCCCTCATGAGTTACGATTGCCAAAACGAGCCGGTGTTACCTTATCGTGCTGATCTCGATGCCCTGGATTGTGTTGTGCAAAATGATGCCGGGCGAGTGGCCGAGATCGCCAGCGCCAATGAGCTGCAATCGGTGGCCTTGACCCGCAAAGAGAAGATGGCCTTGATGGACTTTCTGCATGCCCTGACCGATCCTGGCAGTGTGGATTTGCGTGACGATGTTCCCGCTTATTTGCCGAGCGGCCTGAGTCTGGCTGAGTAACACCAGGGCTGAGCACTTGCCAAAGAACCGGCGCCTTGCATAGGGCGCCGGTTTTTTTGTTGAACCTGAAACAGGTTTGAGTAGCGTGTGATTAATCGTCTCAACTCTGCTGTCCCGTTAACTTCAGATTCGTCATCCCGGCGAATGCCGGAAGAAAGTGTAGGAGCGCCTTTCCAGGCGCGAATCGCACCTGGAAAGGCGCTATGGGATTTGCGTGCATTCACTCACTGCTCCGTCAGGCACTCCCAGTGAGGCGAATGCCCACCGATGTCTGTTAAGCCGATGTTGAGATTCTTAATAACAGGCCTTAGATTTCGATGGGTGTATCGTCCGCATTGCCCCAGTCCGACCAGGATCCCGGATAACCCTTGATACTGGGATATCCCAGCACCTTTAACGTAAAGTAGGTGAGAGCCGAGCGGTGGTGTGACTGGCAATAGGTGACGATAGTCTTGTCTTTGTCCAGGCCGCGTTCCTCCATCATGGCGATTAATTCCGCTTCCGGTTTGAGGCGCAGATTACGTGCCTTGTCCATGACGTTGAACCAGTCCAGGTTCACTGCCCCGGGAATGTGGCCGGCATGGGCAGCGAATTTTTTTTCACCGCGGAATTCTTCCGGAGAACGGGAATCCAGCAGTTTTACTTCGGGGTCATCGAGGTGCGTGAGGATGTAGTGCCTATCCGCCACGGGGGTGTTGTCAATGTGCGCGTGATATGTGCTGGTCTCGGGATGCGCCGGGGCGTCATCGATGGGGTGTCCCTCGTTGAGCCAGGCATGCAGGCCGCCGTTGAGCAGCGAGGCCCTGCTATGGCCCACGGCATCCAGGGTCCATAATAGACGGGCTGCCGCACCGCCACCTTCCTCATCGTAGGCGATGATATGTTTCTCCGGGGTGAGACCGATGCTGGAAAACACATGGCTGAGTGTCTGTTCGTCGGGCAGCAGGCCCGTTACCGGTTTTCGCATGGCGACGATTTGCGCATAGCCGAGATGTACGGCACCGGGTATGTGAGTCCTGGCATAGGTGTCGGGCTTGCACAGGTCGACGATGAGCAGATTGGAATCATCCAGTTGTGGTTCAAGTTGCTCAGGTTCGATGACAAGGGGCGTGGGGGACGTTGTCATGGGTAGCCTTTTTTGTTGATGGGGCCAGTGATGGCCTGATGTTTTCTAACTACGAGTTGACGTTTGTATCCACCGAGGACTGCGGCGAGACGCCGGACAGCCGCATTTGCAGGCGCATATTACTACGCGATTCGGCGTAGGCCAGGGCAGTTTCCTCGCTGATCTTGCCTTCGGCATAGAGCAGGTACAGGGACTGATCCATGGTGCACATGCCGGTGTTGGTGTCCTTTTCCATGACGTCGGCCAACTCGGTGAAGTCGCCGCGGCGGATGAGGTCGCGCACCCGGGAGGTGGCGACGAGCATTTCCACTGCCACGGTGCGTCCCCCGCCTTTCTTGGGCACCAGCACCTGGGAGATTACCGCCTTGATGTTTTGCGACAGTGAGTAGCGCAGCAGTTCACGTTTTTCCTGGGGGAACATGTGCACGATGCGCTCGAACACCTGGCTGGCGCTGTTGGCGTGCAGGGTGGCGAGACAGAGGTGGCCGGTGTCGGCGAATTCCAGCACGTCTTCCATGATCTCGTGTTCGCGGATCTCGCCGATCATCAGCATGTCCGGTGACTGGCGCAGGGCGTTGACCAGGGCCTTGTGGTAGGAGAGGGTGTCGACACCGATCTCCCGCTGGTTGATCACCGACTTTTTCGCTTCCAGTACGTATTCAATGGGATCCTCCACGGTGATGATGTGGCTGATGGTGTTCTGGTTGCGGTGGTCGATCATCGCCGCCAGGGTGGTGGACTTGCCTGCGCCGGAGGGGCCTACCACCAGCACCAGGCCCCGCTTGAGCAGGGTGATGTCCTTGAGCAGTTCGGGGATGCCCAGGGTTTCGAAATCCGGCACCTGCAGGGGCACCATGCGGATCACCAGGCTGATCTCGCCGCGCTGACGAAACACGTTGAAGCGGAAGCGGCCGATGCCGGGCACGGTGTAGCCAAGACTGATCTCCGGGTCCTGTTCGAAGGCCTGGGCGTGCTCCGGGCGCATCACCAGCTGGGCCATTTGTTCGGTGACGCCGGGAGCGAGGGGGTCGCCCACACAGCAATGCAGGGCGCCGTCGATGCGTAACGCGGGGGGTGAGCCGGTGCACAGGAACAGATCCGAGGCGTCCTTGGCCACCATGGTTTTCAACAATTTTGACAGTAATTCCATTGCTGCTTCCCTCGGTATACACACTTGATCTACAACCTGGACGGCACGCTGTGCCGATTGCAGGCTTGAGTGTAACAAAAATCAGCTGTGTTGATGGTGCTGTGTGAGAACGATTTGCGCTTACTTGAAGATCAGCATCAACAGGGTAAATGTGGCGACGGTGGCCAGTACCGCCAGGACGATGACCTTGAGGGATGGCAGGGGACTGGTGTCGCTCTTGCGCCGGTTATGCAATGGCGGGGTGGGGGAGATTTGCTGGGTGCGTTCAAGGATTTGCCCGCTGTCATCGATATCCGGCAGTTCGATATTGTCTTCGGCGAGAGGGGGTTGTTGATTTTCGTGTACCTTCAGGTGAGGTTTGCCATTGCCCGGCGCGGCGGATGTTTTGTGCGCACGAGGAGGCGATGGTTTTTTTGACGCAGGCTTGTTTTGCCGGGCCTTTTGGGTCAGCTGCTCCAGTTGGGAGACGCCGATCATCATGGTGGCGTTGGCATCGGGGGCCGCTGCCGCCGTACGGCTTTGAAAGAGGATCTGGTAATGGCCAATGGTGAGCACGTCACCATTGTGCAGGGTGTGGGTCTTGATTTTCTTGCCGTTGACGAAGGTGCCGTTGGTACTGTTGAGATCCTCCACATAGCTGGAGTCGAACACCGTGACGATTTGCGCATGACGATTGCTCACCGCCGGATCATCGATGCGCAGGCTGTTGTCGGGATGTCGGCCGATAGTCAGCGTGCCCTGTTCCAGGTCACGCTCATCGACTTTGAAATTTTCCCGATTAACGGTGATCTTGGCCATTTATGCGCGACGTTGTTTGAGGGTTGAGGATTGACCCCGGTTCTGTGGTGTATCCCTGTCCACTAGTTTCAGTGAGACGGGCTTTACCCTGGATTCAACTTTAGCACCACTTATGGTCTCGGTGGAAAGAATTTCGAATGTCATACTGGCACTGGCGTAGGCCATTTGCAGGGTGAAATCCTCCAGCCCGTCGAGACTGTCGCGCAGGGTGGTTTCCAGGGATGAGTTGAGTTGCTTGAGTATGCCGTTAGCCATGGCTTGTGATGCGTGCATTGTTCTGCTGTCAATGAATTCAGCACAGACAACGGCAGGTGCCGGGAAAACTTAAAGTGCCGGATCGTAGGGGGTGATCGGTAGCGGGAAGAACTATTTGGCGAGTTTGGTGCCGAGGTGAGGGCGGATTTTTTGCAGGATGGCCTTGAATACCTTGGGATTACCGGCCACCACATTGCCTGTGGCGAGATAATCGTCACCGCCGCCGAAGTCGCTCACCAGTCCGCCGGCCTCCTGCACCAGCAGCACGCCGGCGGCCATGTCCCAGGGACTGAGGCCGATCTCCCAGAAGCCATCGAGACGCCCGGCGGCCACATAGGCCAGGTCCAGGGCTGCGGATCCGGGGCGGCGAATCCCCGCGGTCATGGGAAACAGAGCGCGGAACATGCCCAGGTAGGCATCCAGATGCTCCTGCTGCTTGAAGGGGAAGCCGGTGCCCAGCAGGGCGCCCTCCAGGCCCTTGCGGGTGGTGACGCGCAGGCGGCGATCGTTGAGCTGGGCACCGCCGCCGCGGGAGGCGCTGAACAGCTCCTGGCGCAGCGGATCGTAGATCACCGCATGCTCCATGCGCCCCTTGTGGCGCACGCCGATGGACACCGCAAATTGCGGAAAGCCGTGCAGAAAGTTGGTGGTGCCGTCTAGCGGGTCGATGATCCACTGGAAATCCTCACCTGCCTGGGTGCCGTCATGCACGCCGGTTTCCTCGCCGAGGATGGCGTGATCGGGATAGGCTTCGTTGATGACATCAATGATGGCTGCCTCGGCCTGACGATCCACCTCGGTGACATAGTCATTGCTGGCCTTGGTGGTGATCTCCAGACGGTCCACCTGTTCCACGGCGCTGGCAATGAGATTGCCTGCCCGGCGGGCGGCGCGAACGGCGATATTGACGATGGGATGCATGGCGGTGGTTCCAGGGTTCGGCCGAATACGGGCGCGGGACTTTAGCAGAATACCCCAAAAATTGCGACCAGGAGGGCGTGCATGGCGCTGGGTTATTCAGGGTTCCAAAATAGGTTTAACAGACTCGGTTGGCAGTAGCCGGCTAGGGAATGTCTGAAGCGGCGGTGAGAAAACCCAAGTTATCCCATAGTGCACTTACTAAAAATGGCAAAGACTGTGGGAGCGACAATGGCAAAGACTGTGGGAGCGCCTTTCCAGGCGCGATTCACGCCTGGAAAGGCGCTCCCCCACAGGAAATAAGCCTGTAGCAATTATTTTGAGATCACTGCTGTCCCGTTAACTTTCACAGCAAAACCATCTGATTAACATCGGGTTGGTTATCGCGTGGCGGATCACCTCTGAGCAGCGCCATCAGATCACG
>Ga0256832_1001087_pt1 | contig 18295 bp, 11 predicted proteins | sample 134614metaG_FD_190534 | JGI IMG/M metagenome (GOLD analysis project Ga0256832, IMG submission 190534) | Hydrothermal vent microbial communities from Lau Basin, Pacific Ocean - 134-614 | ecosystem: Environmental > Aquatic > Marine > Hydrothermal vents | place: Pacific Ocean: Lau Basin | collected...
AAATCTGCAAGGCGGATGATGCCCATGCCAAAATTTACGAGTGTCCAGTCGTTTGATGCGGGAGAGCTGGTCGTTACTACGCCCACATTGGAGAGGCGCATTTTGTTGTTGTGATTGATGTAGGAGGAGTTTTCGTCCGGATTGCCGCCTTGCAGCTGAGATTCGGTGGTGGCGCTGAGCCATTTGGGGCTGATGGTAAATTCAGAACGCCTGAAGGATGCCAGTCCGGCGGGATTGGAGTAGATGGTGGTGTAGTCTGCGCCAAAGGCCCCGATAGCGCCGCCGACGCCTATGGTGCGGGCCGTGCCCTGGGGGGTGAAGATGGAGTTGCGGAGGGCTTCGTAGGCAGTCTGGGCTGTGCTTGTGAAGGCCCAGGACATAAGTATGGCAATGAAAATTCGGGTTTTCATGGTACAACTGTCTATTTAGACATTTGGCCGGTACGAGTGCATCGTACCGGCCAAATGGGTTTGGTAAAGATTAGTGATGTCTGCGCGAGCTGTTGCCGGAGCGCGAGCGTGAGCTGCCGGAGGAGCGTGAAGAAGAGCGCGAGCCTCCGCTGCGTGCGCTTCCCGAGGAGTGGGAAGAGCGTGAACTTCCGCTGCGTGCGCTACCCGAGGGGCGGGAAGAGCGCGAGCTGCTTCCGCTGCGAGCGCTGCCCGAAGAGTGGTACGAACGTCCACTGCGAGCGCTGCCTGAAGAGCGGGAAGAGCGATAGTTTCCCGAAGAGCGGGAAGCGCGTGAGTTGTTTCCTCCGCTACGGGCGCTTTGGGGAGCTCGATTGTCGTGGCGACGGGTGTTGTGTCGCGGTTGGTTATTGCGTGGCGTAGCGGGTTGTGTGCGCCGGGGTGTTGTGTTACCTCGTGCCCGTTGAGGTTCTGTGCGCGTGGGGCTTGTGTTGCTTCGCGCGGGTTGTGTGCGTACAGGCTCTTGCGGACGTGTACGGGTGTCGGGCATAGGTTGTTTGCGCACTTCGCGGGTGTTTACTCTGTCTGTATTTTCTGCAGGAGCTGTTTGTCTGCGATCGTCGGGCGCTGTGGGGCGGATGCCATCGGTGTTGTTGCGCTCGGTGGGGGCTGTGCGTCTGCGTTCGGCCGTGCTGACCGGTGTGAGGGAAGAACCTCCGGTAAGGGGGTCTTCCTGTACGGCATTGCGGCGAACGGGCGGGCGCGGCTCCTTGCTGCTGCCTTTGTGGCGCGCGCCGTAATAGTAGTTGTTGTTGGTTACGTAGGTATTGCCATTGCCCCAGGAAGGCGGGTAGTAATAGTTGTTGTAGTAATAGTTGCCGTAGTAGGGGTCGTAGTAGTTGCCCCATCCCCAACTGTTGCAGCCGCCATAGTAAGTGGGGCCGCCGAAGTAATAGTAGTTGTAGCTGGTGTAGTAGCCACCCCAGCCCCAAGTGTTGTAGTACCAGGGGCGGTGCCACCTGTGCCAGCGCCTCCAGGAGCGGTAGGACCAGTAGTCGTCATAAATCAGTATGGTGATGCCGGGCGAGAAGACAAAGGGGTCGTAGTAATAGGCATCTACATAGTAGGGATCGTAGTAGCTAAAACCGTACACGGGTCTGTGGAAGCGCTTGATGCGGGAGGTGTAATAGTAGCCGTTGTAGTCTTCGATGTACTCGTACTCATCGTCGTCATAGCCATAGGCCGTTTCTCCCTGCGTTTCGTCTGAGTTGTAATAGTTGTTGATGTAGGTATCTCCACTACCGGTAACGATGACCGTGCTGCCCCCGTCGGTGGCGGGGTCGTAGTAGAGGTCGTCGTATTCCTGAGCCGTGGCCACATTTGCCGAAAGGCTACAGAAAAAGAGCGCTGTTAGAAGAAGTATATTTTTCATGGTGGTGCATTTTGCTGGTTATCGTCAAACTCCCTGTCATTTATTTAACCCCGAAATTACTACTTTTGTGCTTCTTTTGATGTTAAAAGCGACTTAAAGTTGTATGTGGAGGTTGTTAAAGTTTTCCTAAGTTTTCATTTTGGGGCTTTGAAAGCCTGAAAACAGGGGGTTTGGCGGCCTTTTCTACTTTAAAAACGACAGAATCATGGCAAAAGTTAAGCGTGAAATTACGCCTCGTTCGGAGGATTATTCGAAGTGGTATATAGATGTGGTGAAGAAAGCGGGTTTGGCGGACCACTCGGCAGTGCGGGGCTGTATGGTGATTAAGCCGAATGGGTATGCCATTTGGGAGCGCATGAAGGATGAGTTGGACCGGATGTTTAAGGAGACGGGACACGTGAATGCTTATTTTCCGCTCTTCATTCCGAAGTCGTTTTTCAGCAAGGAGGCCGACCACGTGGAGGGCTTTGCGAAGGAGTGTGCTGTGGTTACGCATTATCGCCTGCGGAATAAGGCTGACGGCAGCGGTATTGAAGTGGATCCGGAGGCGCGTTTGGAGGAGGAGCTGATTGTGCGGCCGACTTCGGAGACCATTATATGGGATACTTACCGGGACTGGGTGCAGTCGTATCGGGATTTACCCCTGTTGATCAATCAGTGGGCGAATGTGGTTCGTTGGGAGATGCGCACGCGTTTGTTTTTGCGCACGGCGGAGTTTCTGTGGCAGGAGGGGCACACGGCTCATGCGACGAGGCAGGAGGCCGAGGAAGAGGCTTTGCGCATGCAGGAGGTGTATGCGACTTTTGCGGAGGAGTTCATGGCCATGCCGGTTTTGCGGGGCGTGAAGACGGAGCACGAGCGCTTTGCAGGGGCGGAAGAGACCTATACCATTGAGGCTCTGATGCAGGACGGCAAGGCCTTGCAGGCGGGTACTTCGCACTTCCTCGGGCAGAATTTTGCGAAAGCATTTGACGTCAAATTTTTGAATAAGGAAAACAAAGAGGAATACGTGTGGGCGACTTCCTGGGGCGTTTCTACCCGTTTGGTGGGTGGCCTGATCATGACGCATTCCGACGATCACGGTCTGGTGCTGCCGCCCCGTCTGGCGCGCATACAGGTGGTGATTGTGCCCATTCCGAAGCCGCTGCCGGAAATTGCGGAGGTGGCCCAAAAAATCATGGCAGATTTGAAGGCGCTGGGTATAGGTGTGAAATACGATGACGATGACAGCAAGCGCACGGGCTTTAAGTTTGCCCAACACGAATTGGAGGGCGTGCCGGTGCGCATCGGCATTGGCATGAGAGACCTGGAGAAAGGCGAGGTGGAAGTAGCCCGCCGTGACACTTTCGAGAAAGTTTCCATGCCGCTTGCAGGTCTGCCCGAGCGCATTCAACAGTTGCTGGAGGACATTCAGAGCAACCTCTTCCGGCGTGCGCTGAAGTTCCGCGATGAGCACATCACGAAGGTGGATGATTTTGAGACTTTCAAAGAAGTGTTGGAAGACAAAGGAGGCTTCCTGCTCGCTCACTGGGATGGCACCACCGAAACGGAAAAGCGCATTTCGGAGCTGACGAAGGCGACGATTCGCTGCATCCTTTTGGATGGGGAAGAAGAGGAAGGTAAGTGCGTGCTTACGGGTAAGCCTTCTAAGAGGAGGGTGGTTTTTGCTAAGGCGTATTGAGGTTGGGGGGTAGTGTTTAGTGTTTAGTGTTTAGCGTTTAGCGTTGGGGGTGGTTGAATCGGTTGAATCGGGGGGGGACTGTTGTCGGTTGTCGGTTGTCGGTTGTCGGGGCGTTGGTTTATTGTTTGTTGTATGTCGTGTGTCGTGTATCGTTGAGCGTTTAGTGTTTAGTGTTTAGTGTTGTGGATTGGTGAAATCGGGGGAATCGATGAAATCGGGAAATAAAAATCTGTGTAATCCCATAATCCGTGTAATCTGTGATTCTGACGATGGAGGGTGGAATCGGTGAAATTGGGTAAATCGGTGGAAGCGGCCTAATTGGTGGAAGCGGGACTCAATCTGTGTGATCTGTGTAATCTGTGATTCTGACGATGAGCGTGACGGGGCGTAACGAACGTAGCCGGAAGGTGGTTTAGTGGGTTTCTTCTTCATAGGTGCGTACAGAATACGGAGGGGTTCTATAGAGCGCCAGTTCGTAATCAATGGGTTGTTTGTCTTTTGTGGCGAGCCAGGGGACCTCTTTGTGGGAGTATTCGCTGATGGCTTTGGCAGACCAGTTTGAAAATTGGTCTATGACTTCTTTTTCTGCTCAATCCTTTCCTTAAGGAAGCCCTACCTCACCACCATGAGTTTTATGACTTCAGGTTCCTGTTCGCCTATGGTGAGGAAGAGGAAGTAGGTGCCTTCGGCGATGTTGGGTGGGCTGATGTCTATGTACGTTTGGCCGTCTAAGGTTTCGAGGCCTTCCCAGATGCGTCGGCCCTGGGTGTCGTAGAGGACGTATTGGACGGGGCCGTTTACGGCATCGGTAAAGCTGATGGTGAAGCTTTGGGCAAAGGGGTTGGGGAAGGCGAGGTAGGTTCGAAGGTCTTCGATGCGCCGGCGGATGACTTTGACGGGGGTGTAGAACTCTTCGTAGAGGCCGGATTCTTCGTTTTCGCTGATGACGCGCAGTCGGAAGTAGTAGAGGTCGCGCTGTGCGAGCAGTTCATATTCGTAGGACTGGGGTGCGGAGGTCAGTCCGCCTGTGGCGGGGATGACTTCTACTTCTTCGAAATCTTTTCCGTTGATGGAGCGCTCTACGTGGAATTCCTTGCAGTAGTACTCGGGCTGGGTGGTCCAGGTGAGGGTGGCGGAGGCTTCGTTGTAGGCGGCATCCCAGAGGGTTACGATGGTGTGGAGTTCGCCGAGGGTGGCGGAGATTTCTATGTCGTCTATGACGATGCCGTTGTATTGCACGGAATTGTCGGATTTGAAGACGAAACGGAAGGCCACTTTTCCTTTGCCACCGAGTTCGCTGATGTTGAGGCTGTAGCGGGTGAAGTAGGGGTCTTCGCCGGAGAAGTAGCGGGAGCCCTGGGGGAAGGCGCCTGCATTGCCGAGGTTGGTGTTGTGGGTGTTGTACCAGTTTTCGGAGACGTCGTTTCCGAGGGGCTGCCAGGTGTCGGAGCCTTCTGTGAGGTATTCTACGCGGAAGCCGTCGAAGCCTCCCTGGGTGCGCCATTTGCCCCAGAAGCTGAATTCGTAGAGGCCTTCTTCGGAGAAGTCGAAGAGCGGCAGATAGAAGTAGGCTTCGGTATTGGGTTGGTAGAATTCCTGGTCGGGAGCGAGCACGATGGCATAGTCGCCGCTGTGGGTGCCGTCTTTGTAGAGGAAATCCGAGCTGCCGCGCACGAATTCGGAGCCGGATACGGAGTACATGCCGTATTGTTCGGTGAAGCCTTCGATATCGCCGCCGTATTCCGGTTCATCGGGGAGATAGGGGATGGAGTGTTCGGGCAGGATTTTGATTTCTTTGGTTTCGGTCAGGTTGCCGTTGATGGTGAGGGATATTTGGTAGGTGCCCACATCGGTATAAGTGTGCCAGACATTAGCTTCTGTGGAGGTGCTGCCATCGCCGAAGTCCCAGGCATAGGAATCTGCATTCAGGGAGGCTTCTCCCACGAAGTGGAGGGGCATGTTGGCATAGTGGATGAGCGGCACTTCTATGCGCGGCGTGGGTGGGGAGAAGACATCGGTGGTGAAAAAGCCGCGTCCGTGGGTGGCGGCGAGGACGATGTTGTCGGAGGTGCGCCAGCGCAGCATATCAGTGCGCACGAGGGGCATGCCGTGGTCGGGCATGGGGGGCACCCAGACGGTATTGGCCCCGTCGAGCAGGGCGGTGGTCCACACACCCAATTCGGTGGCGATCATGGCTTGCTGGGGGTTGTTGGGGTTGAACATTCCCCAGCGCACGGGCATATCGGGCAGGTTGCCTTCGACATTGGTCCAGCTTTGGCCGCCATCGGTGGTTTCCTGGACGTTGTACACCAGGCCGTAGTTGGAGAAAGTTACGAGTATGTGGTCGGGATTGCCCTGTTCGATGGCTATGGAAGAAATGGTTCCTACAGAAGAGAGGATGACTTCTACTTCTACGCTGCTACCCTGGTCGGCATTGTCCACGCGAATGACTTTTCCGGGGCTAAAGGAGCCGAAGTACACGCGGTTGGGGACATTGGGGTCCACTGTGATGGCGGAGATGTCGAAACCGGTGAGGTTGGCGTCAAAGCTGACGAGTTCTTTCGGGCCTGAGGGGATGTGCCAGCGATAGAAGTCGCCGTCGAAGGTTTGGGAATAGAGGATGTTGCTCTCATCGTCGTAATCGGAGGGGCAGTTGAAGTAGCCGTTGAAGCTCTCGCCCCCGCCGAAGGAGGCGCCTTCATTGGTAGAGATGCTATAGTTGCCGTATTGGGAGGAAACCACCTGATATTGTGGTTGGTTTTGGTCTATGTGTGCGAAGAAGCCATCGCCTCCACGGACGGAGTATCCCGGGCCGGGTTCTGAGCCTTCGGCTTCGACTTGGAGGGAGTTGTTGTCTTGGGTACCTCCAAGGAAGTAGTTGCTGAAGGTGTCGGGATGCAGGTCTCCGGCATAAAACTGGGTTACGTTGTAGCCGAGGTTTTTGTCTTGTACGGAGCTTACGGGGCCATTTTCGGAGCGATAGATGCCGCCGTCGTTGCCGAAATATATGACGTTGGGATTTTCCGGGTCGAAGAGGATTTTGTGTTGGTCCACATGCATGTTGGTGGCGAAGATGTTCCAGCTGATTCCGGCATCGTTGGAGACCATGATGGGTACGCCTCCGGCAATGACCTGATTGGGTTCGAAGGGGTTGACGGCGATGTCGAGGTCGTACCATGCCTGGCCGTTGGTGAACTCTGCGCCGTTGATTTCGGGGCGGTTACGTTCCATCCAGGTTTGGCCGCCGTTGTTGGAGTAATAGACTTTGGATGCGCTTCCTCCCTGTGCGCCGATGAGGTACATGACATCGGGATTGGATTCGCAGATGGTTACTTCTATGCGGCTCATGCTGCTGACCTGGCCGGAGGTGAGGTTTTCCCAGTCGTTGGGGTTGCCGGTTTGGGAGCGGAATACGGCGCTGTTGTTGGAAGCGATGAGGTAGCCGTTGGAGGCGTAGAGGATGTCGTAGAAGTCGTTGGAGGTTCCGAGCCCGGAGCCGAGCACTTTGGTCCAGTTTTGGCCGCTGTCTTCGCTGCGGTAGAGCCCTTGGGATGTGGCGGCATAGACGTCGCCGGTTTGGGGGTGTACCAGCAGGCCGCGGGTATAGCGGAAGGTCGTATTTTGGGTGGCGGGCAGGATGTCCCAGGTTTCTCCGCCGTCAGAGGATTTGAGGATGCCAATGCCTCTGACGGCATCGGCATTGGGGTATCCTTCTCCGGTGCCGACGTAGAGTATTTGGGGGTTGTTGGGGTCTTGTGCCATAGCGCCTATGGCGAGATTTTCGAGCACATCGCCGATGTTTATCCATTGCGGGTCAGCGGCTGTGATGTCGTTGGTTTTCCAGAGGCCGCCGCTTACGCCCCCTGCCCAGATGGTGTTTCCGGAAGGGTCGTTGCGGTCAATGAGGATGGTGCGCGTGCGTCCGCCGATGTTGTTGGGGCCGCGTTCGCGCCAGCGGGGGGCGAGGATGTCGGAGCGCTGGCTGAGGGAAGCGCTGAGTTCTTCCTGCATGCGCAGGGCCTGCTTGCGGGCTTCGAGCAGGCGCTCTACGGGCGGGTATCCGAGGGCGGGGTCCATGGTGCGGCGGAAGTTGTCTTCATAGGCCTCTTTAAAGCGTTGGGCTTTATCTCTTTCCTGTTGTTCTGTGGAATTTTCCTGCTTTTGCAGGGGGCAGGGTATGACGCCTAACTGGATGAGTATAAATATGGCGAGGAGGATGAGTACCAGGCCGGTGAGTATCTGAGAAAGACTCTTTTTCATGTCTATGGGTGTTTTTGCGAGCCGAAGATACGAATATTTCCCGATGGGATGGTTGAAAAATTCATAAATGTTAGCGAAACTACATTTGAAGGAGCATTTCATGCTTCTCCTGGCATGGGTTGCAATTCGGCAGCGTACCAGCGCAGGCCGAGATGAAAGTATTTTTCGGACAGCGGCCTGAAGCCCGCTTCCCGCAGGTAGCGGTCGGTATCGCGGTTGAGGTGGCAGCCCTCGGCCAGCACTTTCCAGACCGGTGTGAGAAGCTGTTCGACTTTTCGCCTCAGGGGCTTTTCCCCGTGGATGTGCTCTAATGCCAGCAGTTTGCCATCGGGTTTCAGCCATTGGTGGAAGCGTTCAAAAGCTGCTTTGGGGTCGGGTATGGTGCAGAGCACGAGGGTGGATACTATGGCATCTAAGCTATGGGGTGCAATCTGTTCGTCTAAGGAGGCGTCACCTATGCCGAGGGCCTGTACCTCAATGCGGGCGGGGAAGTTTTCGCGTTCCAATTTGCGTTTGGCGAAAGCCAGCATTTCCTCCGAGGGGTCTATGGCGAGCACTTCGGCTTCTTTGGAGTAGTAGGGAAAGTTTACGCCCGTTCCGGCGCCTACTTCGAGGATTTTTCCCTGCAAGGGGCCGATGAGCTCGCGGCGCCACCTGCCAAGCACTTTGCGCTCGGCAGCAGCCATGAAAGGGTCGTAGATGTGGGCGAAGATTTTGTTGTAGAGGCTCATTGTTCGGGTGTTAGGGGTGTTGAAGGAGGAGGCTAAGATAGTACAATTGCATTTTCCGGCCTGCCCGCGCCCCCGGCCCCCTGCCTGCCGATGCTCCGGCAGCAGGCAGGTTGAAGGGGTGGGCTACCCGCGAAAATCTTTAGGCTGAGCCTGCCAAGGCTCGCGTCTGTCTGTTGCAGGCAGGTTCTATTGGCTGCTTATGAGATAATAGAACGCGGATGACGCAGATGACGCGGGTTTTCGCGGGTTTTACGCTGGTTTAACTTGCGAAGATGTTTTCCAATTGAGACAGGTGTCTAAAAACTTTTAATGAACCATTGCTCCATATTTTTGCGTTCTTTGCGTAGTTAAACTTTGATGGATGAAGATACTACTTCTCGGCTCCGGAGGGAGGGAGCATGCACTGGCCTGGAAGATGGCCGGCAGTCCGTTTTGCTCGGCTTTGTATATTGCTCCGGGGAATCCGGGAGCGGCCCGGGAGGGTACTTGTGTTTCCCTTGCGCCCGATGACTTTTCGGGTGTGGCGGAGTTCGTGCGTCGTGAGGGGATTGAGATGGTGGTGGTGGGGCCCGAGGCGCCTTTGGTGGCGGGTTTGGCCGATTACTTTGCGGAGCAGCCCGATTTGAGTGAAGTGTGTTTTATTGGCCCCGGTGCTGAGGGGGCGCAGTTGGAGGGGAGCAAGGATTTTGCGAAGCGCTTTATGCAGCGGCACGGCATTCCGACGGCGGCTTATCGGACGTTTAGCGCGGCTGAGCTTGAAAGCGGGCTACAACATTTGGCGAAAGCCAATCTACCCATCGTCCTCAAAGCGGATGGCTTGGCTGCCGGAAAAGGCGTACTTATCTGTGAAGAGCGGGAAGAGGCTTTTTCTGCCTTTCGGCAAATGTTGGAAGGGCAATTTGGCGAGGCAAGTCGAAAAGTGGTCGTCGAGGAGTTTTTGGCCGGGCGGGAATTTTCGGTCTTTGTACTGACCAATGGCAGTCACTATTGCCTGCTGCCGACGGCCAAAGACCACAAGCGCATAGGCGAAGGCGATACGGGGCTGAATACGGGGGGCATGGGAGCCATTTCTCCTCCGCCTTTTGTAGATGAAGAGTTGATGGCGAAGGTGGAAAAGCGCATCATCCAACCCACCATACGGGGCTTACAGGCGGAGGGCATTCCCTATCTCGGCTTTATCTTTTTCGGCTTGATTGAAGTGGATGGTGAGCCCTATGTGATTGAGTACAACTGCCGCCTCGGCGACCCCGAGACGCAGGCCATCCTCCCGCGATTAGATGAAGACCTGGTGGCCTTGATGCGCGAAGCGGCAGCGGGCTCGGGGCGGTTTGCGGCAGATGCACCGGAGAAGTGTGTGGCTGAGATATCCCCGCAGGCTGCCGCGACCATTGTGCTGGCCTCCGGTGGTTATCCGGAGCATTACGAAAAGGGTTTTCCTATCAGTGGCTTGGAAAAGGTGCAGGACGCCCTGGTTTTTCAGGCCGGCACAAGCCTGAAAGACGGGCAGTTGCTCACAGCCGGAGGACGGGTGTTGGCTGTAACGGGCCTGGGCAAAGATATGGCAGAAGCTCTGCAAAAAGCACGGGCGGGAGCGGAAGCGATTGAGTTTGAGGGGAGGTATTTTCGGAGGGATATTGGGTTGGGGGTTTAGTGTTTAGCGTTTAGCGTTTAGTGTTTAGTTGGGCGGGCTTTAGCCCGCCAATTAGTACCGCGGGCTTTAGCCCGCCAGCGTATTGTTTTAAGTAAGCCCTTAAAAAATGTATGCCATTTCTGACATAGCGTCTGTGATAGGGGCCGGGGAGGAATCTGTCATCGTAAACGGAGATGCGTCTGTTGCGTATCTGCAGTTTGATAGTCGAAACATTGCTTTTTCCGATCATTCTTTGTTTTTTGCTTTGAAGGGGCTTGCTGCGGATGGGCATCAGTTTGTGCATGAGGCTTATGAGCGGGGGGTGCGCAATTTTGTGTTGACGCATATTCCGGAAGGTTTTTTTGTCAACAATGTTAATGTTTTGTTGGTGGATGATGTTTTAAGTGCTTTGCAGCGGCTGGCTGCCTGGCATCGCAGGCATTTTGATGTGGAGGTATTTGGGATTACGGGCAGCAACGGGAAGACGGTAGTTAAGGAATGGCTGTATCAATTGCTTTCGCCGGACTATCGCGTTTTGCGGAGTCCGCGGAGTTATAACTCGCAGCTTGGGGTGCCCTTGTCCGTTTGGCGCTTGCATGAGGGATTGGATATGGCTTTGTTTGAGGCGGGCATTTCGACGATTGGGCAGATGGAGAAGCTGGCCGAAATCATTGAGCCGACGCGGGGCATTTTTACCATGTTGGGGCCGGCCCATGATGCGGGCTTTTCCGATCGGGCTGAAAAATTGGAGGAAAAGCTGAAGCTCTTTGAGCCTGTCAAAACCATTTATTACGGCTGTGATCAGGCGGATGTGCGGGATGCCATCCGGCGCCGCTTTGCCGGAAAGAAGCTGCTTTGTTGGAGCAGGCTGGATGAAGGGGCCGATCTTTATTTGCTCAGTCAATCACCGGCGGATGAAGGCAAGGGGTACAGGCGATTGCGTGCGCGTTTTCAGGCTCGGGAGAGGGAAATCGTCATTCCCTTTTCGGACAGGGCTTCTGTGGAGAATGCCATGCTGTGTTGGCTGGTACTGTTGGACACGGGGTTGCCCGATCGGCTCATTGCCGAACGCATGGCAGAGCTGGAGCCCGTGGCCATGCGCCTGGAGCTGCGTCCGGCCATCAATGGGAGTGTGCTTATCAATGATGCTTACAACAATGACCTGGCTTCTCTGGAAATCGCGCTGCGCTTTTTAGAACGACAGCGGCGGGGGCTGCCGAGCGTGTTGGTTTTGACAGACATTTTGCAAAGTGGAGAGGAGCCGGAGAAGCTGTATCGGGAGGTTGCCCGCTTGTTGAAGGAACAGCCGGTGGACGAGCTGATCTGCATAGGCGAGGAAATCGGGCAGTTGCGCGCTTATTTGCAGGAGCAGCCGGAAGCGGGCCGGTTGACTGCCGGCAGGCTGCGCTTTTATCCGGACACGAGGGCTTTTTTGCGGGAGTTGGAGTTCTCCTTTTTTGCCGGCAAGGCCATTTTGCTGAAGGGCGCCCGGAAGTTTCAGTTGGAGATGGTAGCCGATCGGCTGGCCGAAAAGGTGCATCAGACGGCTTTGGAAATCAATCTGGATGCGCTGCGGCACAATCTCGGTGTTTTTCGAAACATGCTCAGGCCGGGTGTGCGCATGCTGGTGATGGTCAAGGCTGCGGCTTATGGCAGTGGGGCTGTGGAGATGGCGCGTTTGCTGGAGCAGAGACAGGTTGCTTATCTCGGGGTGGCCTATGCCGATGAGGGCGTAGCGCTGCGGCAGGCGGGCATCAGGCTGCCCATCATGGTGATGAATCCGGAACCCGGGGCTTTCGCCCAAATGCTGCGCTACGAGTTGGAGCCGGAAATTTATTCACTCTCCCTGCTTCGGGCCTACCTGAGGGCTACGCAGGGGTTGGAGAACATCCCCGGCATCCATCTGAAATTGGAGACCGGCATGCATCGCCTCGGCCTGGAAGTTGAGACGCTGTCCGAGTTGCAGTCGCTTTTGTCTGAGCATAACTATTTGCGGGTCAAGTCTGTATTTTCTCATCTTTCGGCCAGTGAGCAGGAGGCCAAAGATGCCTTTACGCGGCAGCAGGCTCAGCGCTTTAAAGAGATGTACGAATCTCTGGCTTCGGCCCTGGGCTATCGCCCGCTCGCTCACTTGTTGAACAGCGAGGGCATTGCCCGCTTCCCCGACTTGCAGTTTGACATGGTGCGCCTCGGCATAGGGTTTTACGGCATCAGTGCTCGTGAAGCATTGCGGAAACAACTGCAATTTGCCCTGAGCCTCAAAGCGCGTATTTCGCAAATTAAAACCGTAGCTGCCGGCGAGCCCGTAGGCTATGGCGCAGAGGCCAAAGCAGAACGGGACCGGCGCATCGCTACCGTCAGCATCGGCTATGCAGATGGGCTGTTGCGTCTGGCCGGAAACGGGCGCTTCTCCCTGCTGGTGAGAGGGCAGGAAGCACCTACGGTGGGGAATGTCTGCATGGATATGTGCATGATAGATGTTACGCATATTCCCGAAGCCGCCGAAGGCGATGAGGTGATTGTCTTCAGTGAAGAAAAACCCATTGAGGAACTGGCCCAGGCTCTCCGGACAATCCCCTATGAGGTTTTGACGAATATTTCGGAAAGGGTGAGGAGGGTGTATGTGACCGGGTGAGTGCTCTGAGATTGAGGGCAGCCTCTGCTCCCGGATTGAAAAATCGGAAAAGAGTCGCGAGAGTTAAGCAAAAACTGTAGCTTTGTGTTAGTTTGTTGAAGATGCCTCTAAAAAAGATTCGCTTTTGGATTGGATTTTTTGACACAGAAGGCGTGTTGATGCAAGTAGAAAAGTTTGTAGAGGTAGAATGAGAACAGATGTCTCTATGTCAGTATAGAAGTGAGTTTGGGTATGAAACAGATAGCCAATCAAATAAGAGAAATTTTTACTCCATATTATTCAGCTCCGCTTGAAGTGTGGGAAGTATTTGCTAAAAAGTTAAAAACAGCGACATTTGAAAAGAATGAGAAGGTGAAATTTCCGAATACCATTGAGAAGAAATTGTACATTATCAATAAAGGGTCGGCAGGTATCTTTTTGTGGGGTGAGGTTCATCCGATTTGTGTAGATTTGTGCTTTGAGAATGATTTTTTTGGTGATTACATGTCATTGCTTACGCAAAAACCAACGCCACTATACACTATTTGTTTTGAAAAAACTGAAATGTTTTACATTACTTTTTCAGACTTGGCGGATTTGTATGAAAATTCAGAATTTGGGTCAAGAATCGGTCGGATTGCGGCAGAAAGCCTGTTTATTCACAAACAAGCGCAACAAATTGAGTTGCTGAATAAGACAGCCGAGCAGCGCTACAGGCAATTGCTTGAAAAGGAGCCACACGTTGTTCGGCGTGTGCCATTAAAGTATATAGCCTCCTATTTGGGTATCAATGCTGAGAGTCTTAGCCGCATAAGGAAAAAAGTCGCTCGATAACTTGTTACTTACCATAGGTCAATTTTTATGCAAATTTACGGGTTTACCTTTGTGAAACTAAACAAAGTGGTTTGGGGGCCATAAGTCGTCCAAACTACTGATTATGAAGTTTTGGGCTTCTGAACCATTTTTTTCTTGAGAACAAAAGGTGAAACTATGAAGATGCTTAAATTCTTACTTGCCCTTCTTATTATTTCGTGCTCTGCGCCAAGAGAAATTGCTAAGCGGAATGATCTGCTCCCCCATCTTAGTTGTATGGGTGAAGGAGGATACACCATTGTGATGGACGCAGGTCTGGGTAACTGGTCCTTATTTTATAAACCCCTTGCCGGAAAGTTGTCAGAGGACTATCGGGTTTGTCTTATTGATCGAGCCGGGTATGCTATGAGCTCAGTAACGACCCGAGCCAGAGATGCGAAAACCATTGCAAAGGAAATGAACAAGGCCTTCATGGAGCAAGGCATAACAAGTAACATCATCCTTGTTGGGCATTCGATAGGTGGTTTGTACGTTCGGATGTATCAGGCCCTTTATCCGGAAAAAGTAAAGGCGTTGATTTTACTGGATGCTGCAAGCCCTGATCAGTTTAGACAATTGCCGAAGGAGTTTGAAGAGCTGAAAGACAATCAGGTAAAATCATTGGACAAGATCATTAAGTTGGCCCAAAAAGGTTATTTGAAATACAGTAAGAGGCAAATTCCTACTTTTAGTTTGCCGGAAAGCTTATTGAGCGCTTATTACGAAGTAGTTACTCAACCCGAGTATTACTTTACTGTGCAAAAGGAAACGGAGTGGTTTGAGGAGAGCCTGAGGCAAGTTGGGGAACTGCAGGGCTTAGGCAGTTTGCCATTGCTTGTAATTGCTTCAGAAAATAGTATGAATGAGCATTTGTTGCCCGGGAGAATTGAAAATTATCCTTTTGAGGAGCACAATAGAATTTGGCTGGGTTTGCAAAGAGCGCTGTGTGATTTGTCTGAGAATTCAACTTTTGTGTTAAGTAAAAAAGACCATTATTTGAACGTAACTGATTCAGATTTGGTTTATGCTTCCATTGTACAGTTTTTAAAAGATAATCGTCTATGAGGAGAAGTACAAGTTCCTTTTGGCTTTTGTTGATGTTGCCGCCATTGTTTTTTCTCCTAAACGTTGTTGTGTTCTCCGTTTATTTTGGAGTAAGCGGAGAGTATGCTGCTGAGCAAATATCGAGTGAAGTCAACAGGAAAGTTCCTTTCCTGCTGTTGATTTCTCAGCTGGAAATGTTGGGCTTGTTGCTGTACTATGCAAGACGGGGTGAGGTGAATTTGGTTGAGAGTACCTTTGCCTCCGGCAGGTTTAAAGGCGATGTGCTTAGAGGTGTGCTTCTCGGCTTGTTTCTTGCAGCGTTCTATAAATTTGTTATTGCAGATGTTCTCATTTATCTGCAAGGCCGGGTAGGTGATTATGTTCCGGAAGATTCTCTTAATGATTTGAAAAGCAATTTGTTTGTCTTTGGTGTTGCAAATGTAGTCCTCGCACCATTTGTCGAAGAAAACATTTATCGAAATCTTGCCTTAGTCAGTCTTCAATCCAGATATGGAGATTTTAGAGCCATAGTGATTTCTTCGATTTTTTTTGGATTGCTGCATTGGTTGGGAGGAGTTTGGTATATGCTTGCGACTACGCTTTTTGTAGGATTTCCCTTTGCGGTTATAGCGCTAAAAAGAAGAAGTTTGTTGTTGGTTTTTGTAGCTCACCTGACCTTGAATTTTGTGGAATTTGTGATGTGAGGGGTTGTGGGCTTGAGAAGAAGCGCTTTAGGTCTATATGCGTAGGTCATGAGTTTTGTCCCGGGTATGCGGTGGGAGCGACTATATCTTTTTTTACTACTTTTGCCCAAACATCCGGGGACAGTATGAAGCAGCTCTTCTTTTTTTGTGCATTCTTTTTTGTCGCTCATTTGGCGAAAGCCCAGGGGAGCGGCATTTTTTTACACAGCAGGGCGGAATATATCGCGCAGCGACTGGCTGTCAAAGGCAATTCCCTGTCGCCTTATCACAGTGCTATACGGCCCTATTTGCGGGGAGATGTGGTGAGCTATGCTTTACAGTTGGAGTTCGACAGCACGCGGCTCACGCCTTTGGACCGGGCAGATCTGCGTTATCTCTACAACGACAATGACGAGTGGCTGGGGAAATACGGGAATGGCATTCCCCTTTTGTATGGCGTTTCGAAGAAGCATCCTGCCGGAGAGCCGATCGTTCAGGATAGTGTTTTGCAGGCTTTTGCGGCAGGGAAAAAACAGTTTTCGCATAGGCCTTTTTGTCTTTTTAAGAAAAGCGCGAAGCCCTTTTGCCTGTACAGCACGCCGGCGAATTTGTATGAGATCAATCAGGAGCATTTTCATCTGAGGGCAAATCCCATTTTGAATTTTCGAATGGATTTTGATGCCGGCGATAAGCAGCGCTATGTGATCAATCAGCGGGGGATTGTTTTGCGGGGGGATATTGACAACAGGTTGTTTTTTCATACGCGCATTTTGGAAAACCAGATGCGTTTCCCTGACTATGTGCGCTATCGGGAAGAGCAGCACAAGGCTTTGCCCGGGGCGGGATTCCACAAGTACCAGGCATATAGCAAATTGTTTAAGACTGACAGCTTGTACGATTATTTGCTTTCGGATGGCTACATTGCTTTTTACCTTTCTCCGCATATCGGGATGCAGTTGGGGCATGGGCGCAATTTTATAGGGGAGGGTTATCGCTCTTTGCTGCTGTCTGATTTTGCGACGGATTATTTTTACCTGAAATTTAACTGGCGGGTGTGGAAATTGCACTATCAGAACCTCTTTGCCGAAATGGCTTTGGAGAGCGTTCGGGAGTCGCCGGAGCGGGTCATTCCGAAGAAATATATGGCTGCGCACTACCTGAGCTATGAGCCGGTGCCGCAGCTCAGCCTTGGCTTTTATGAGGCCGTCGTTTTTTCCCGTCCGACGGGTTTTGAGTTGCAGTATTTGAATCCCGTCATTTTGTACCGCACGGTGGAGCACCTGTTAGGCAGTCCGGATAACGTCTTGATCGGGCTTACGGCGCGGTACAACTTCAAGCGGCACGTACAATTTTACAGCCAGCTCATGCTGGATGAATTTGTCTTTGAGGAGTTGTTTATCAAAAAGCGCAAGTGGTGGGCTAATAAATACGGCGTACAGTTGGGGCTGAAGTACATAGATGCCTTTGGGATAGATCACCTGGATTTGCAGGTGGAGGCCAATTGGGTGCGGCCCTACACCTACACTCACTTTGACAGTACGGCTACGTATTCGCATTACAGCCAGCCATTGGCGCATCCGTTGGGGGCGAATTTTATAGAGTATGTCGGCATCCTCCGGTATCAGCCTTCGCCCCGCTGGTTTTTTAAGGCGCGCGTGATGCGGGCGGAGTATGGCGAAGACACGGCTGATGAAAACTGGGGCAGTGATATTCTCACTTCTTATTACAACAACCGCCAGGTTACGGAAGGCAGTGTGATCGGGCAGGGCATCAGGGGTCAGACTTTGCTGGCGGGCCTTGAAGTGGCTTATGAACTCAGGCACAATCTGACCTTGGAGGCCGATTGGTTTTACCGCAAAAAAATCAGCGCTTTGCCGGAGCGCAACGAGCTGGTCTCGTATGTGGGGCTGGGCATTCGCCTGAATGTGGCGAGGTTTTATATGGATTATTGAGTGGGGGGGCGAGTGTTTAGTGTTTAGCGTTTAGCGTTTTGGGCGTGAGTTAAAGGATGGATTTCGGGGCATCTTCCAGCGCTTCCAAGCCGGCCTCATAAAACGGGACATCAAGTTAAACCCACTTAAAAAACCCGCGGAAACCCGCACAACCCGCGTCATCCGCGTTCTATTAAGGCCCTATTGGCCCCATTCAAGTATGATTCGTTACGATTGTTACGCCTTTGTTTCTCGCTAAAACGCTAAGAATATTGGATTTACATCCGGCACGTATAGCCCAACGACTATAGCTGGTTTTCTTTGCAAATTTGGCCATATAAGACGCTAAGGGGTACGTTTCCAGGCATGATTGGCATCACGATTGTTACGTTCGTCGTCAGAATCACAGCTGGCCTCAAAAAACGGGACATCAAGTTAAACAGGCCTAAAATCCGCGAAAACCCGCGTCATCTGTCAGATTGAGCTTGCCGAAATCCGCGTCATCCGCGTTCTATCACGTTACGTTCGTCACGTTCATCACGTTCATCACGCCGCCTCCTCCGATTTCACCGATTCCGCCAAGCCGCATCGTACGCGCGCTAAAGCACGCGGTACTGATTGACGGGCTAAAGCCCGCCCAACTAAACGCTAAACGATACACAATACACGATAAACCAACCCGACCGACAACGGAGCGACCAAAAAAGAGATACCTTTGTACGTCCCTTTCTATAAAGGGAGCGTGCAACCCATTTTTGAGCTTACGAACGGAGTTAATTTATGACGATAGAGCAAATTGCGCGGGAGCGCATTCTGATATTGGATGGGGCTATGGGCACCATGTTGCAGCGCTATGGGCTTACGGAGGCCGATTACAGGGGCGTTCGCTTTGCCGACTGGTCTCAGGATGTGAAGGGGAACAACGACTTGTTGTGTCTGACGCAGCCGGAGATCGTGCGGGAGGTGCATCGGGCCTATCTCGAGGCGGGGGCCGATTTGTTGGAGACGAACACTTTCAATGCCAACAGCA
>Ga0256832_1001088_pt1 | contig 18295 bp, 13 predicted proteins | sample 134614metaG_FD_190534 | JGI IMG/M metagenome (GOLD analysis project Ga0256832, IMG submission 190534) | Hydrothermal vent microbial communities from Lau Basin, Pacific Ocean - 134-614 | ecosystem: Environmental > Aquatic > Marine > Hydrothermal vents | place: Pacific Ocean: Lau Basin | collected...
TGGCGCCTCCGGTGAACCTGTCACCAGCCCATGTCCGGCCAGCCGGCCCGTCGCATCCGGCAAGAAATCGTCCAATGCCGGGATCTCTGCCTGCCAGTCGAGCGCGAGGCGTTGCGGTCCGATGTCCCCGTCGACCTGGAGCGTCGAGTTTCCGCTGGAAAGTCTCAGGCCCTCGACCGCGAGCCGCTGTCCATGCAGGCGAATCGCGCCCTGGCCCCGGAGCCGGCGTTCCCGCAGGGTGCCGTCGAGACGTCCGAGTCGCAATCCGGCCTCGATGCCGCCTGCGGGCAACCTCTCCCCGTCCAGTATCCCTTCGAATGCCAGCCGGCCCGGCCAGCGCGCCGCCCGTGACCAGGCCGAAGGGTCGATGTTCTCGCCCGAGACCTCGATCCGCCAGTGGAGCCCGGGCCGCCAGTCAATCCGACCCCGACCCTCCAGGGTGCCGCCCAGGATCCCTGCGCTGAACCGCTCGAGCTGCAGACCCGTGCGGTTCCCGCACGCCGCGAGCCGCCAGTCGCCTTCCGGCACCGCCGGTCCGGTCAGGCGAAAGCTCGCCTCCAGACGCCAGTCGTCCAGCGAGCCGGAGACCGTCAGCCGGCCCTGCCCGCCGATCCGCCGCGCGGCCGGAGCCAGGGGCCAGCCGATCGGGTCTCCTTCGATCGCCAGGCTCCCCGTCCCGGTGTCCGGAACCCAGTGACCGTGGCTGACGAGCCGCAGATCTGCCTGCTCTGCCTCGACTTCCAGTCCTTGCCATTCCAGGCGGTTGCCTCGCCAGCCCACACGGCCCGAAACACGGACCGGCGCCGCCAGCAAGGCCGGCGCCTGCAGGCGGGCCTGGAGCCGGGCATGCTCCAGCGACCCCGTGAGCATCGCCTCGAGCCTGTCGACGGGCATCCGCGCCTCCCTGCCCCGGACATCGAGACGCACATCGAGCCGATTTCCCTGCGAGATCTCGCCCGCCAGCCGGAGACGGGCCTCGGGCAGCATGGCTTCGAGCAGCGCGATTTCCAGGCGACCACACACCAGCCGTGCCTCCAGCACCGCACGCTCGAGCCGGAATTCGGCGCCTTCGCCCGCACGCGTCCAGACAAGATCCTCGAGAATCACCGAGCGGAGCACGATTGCGACGGGCAGCCTCGGCGGCTGCGGCACGACCACGGAGGTACGCGGTGCCGGCGCCCGTTCATGGATCCGAACGCCCGCCACCTGCAACGAATGCACCCGGAATCCGCCTGCCGGCAGCTCGCGCGGCTGCCAGTCGAGACGCAGCCGGTCGATCCCGATGCGACGCCTCCCGTCGTCGAGGCGCAGCCCATGCACGACCAGGGGGCCGGCCGGCACGCCCGAGACCCACTCCCACGTCATGTCGCCCGGCATGCTCAGGCGGGCGACCCCGAGCAGCAGCCCCGTGCCCAGGGGCGTGTACAGCACCAGCGCCACGGTCAGCAGCAGCGCCGCCGGGATCGCGACCAGCCAGCGTCCGGCGCGCCTCACAGTTCCGGCCCCAGGGTCAGGTGGATCCGCCACGGGGTGCCCGGCTCGCCGAGCGCGAAGGCCAGATCGATGCCCGCCATGCCGACGGGCAGGCGCCAGCGCAATCCGATGCCGGCGCCCCGCCGGAGCGGATCACCGAGCCGGTCGACCGCGTTGCCGATGTCCAGAAAGACCGCAAGGCCGAGCTCGCGCCAGAGGCGGCGCTGGAACTCGATGCTGCCTTCCACCAGCTGGCGGCCGCCGGCGATCCGACCCGAGGCGTCACGCGGGCCGAGGCTCTCGAAGGCGTAACCCCGCACGCTCTGGTCGCCACCGGCGAAGAACCGGTAGGCCGGAGGCAGGCGGGAGAAATCCGAGGCGGCCAGGGTGCCGACTTTCGCCCGCAGCAACAGCCTGGCACGCTCGCCGAGCGGAACGATGCGCTTCCCCTCGAGTTGCAGACGAATAAAGGAGACATCCGAGAACAGGGCCTCGGCCGCCCCGTCCAGGGTGAGCGCGATACGACTCCCTGCACGGTCATCCTCTCGGCGTACGCGACGGACCTCGAAGTCGGGCACCAGCAGCCGGCTGGTGCCGCTGTCGGCGCCCACGCGAAAGGTGGTGCTCTCGGCCCGGATGCCGAACGACCGCTCCCGGCGGCCACGCACCTGATGCCGGCGGACGCCCAGCACCCGCACGACGGCATCGTTGCTCCCGGTACTGCGATCGCCGAGGCCCGCCGTGATCTGCAGCACGTCGGTCAGGGGCCGGGACAGCGGGATGCGGTAGCTGAAACGGGCCTCCTGGCGGATGCCCGAGAGCCCCAGATCCAGGTCGAAGCGATGACCGCGGCTTCCCAGGTAGCGTCGCTGCCAGCCCAGCCGGAACCGGTAACCGGTATCCGTGCCGTAGCCCAGTCCCAGCAGGTAGCGGTTCGGCTTCGCCGGCACCAGGCGCACCTCGACCGGAATGCGGTATTCCTGCGCCCCGGAGACGACAGGCACGACATCGACCACGGAGAAATAGCCGCTTCGCTCCAGAGCGCGCTGCAGGGCGAGCAGCCGGTCGGGCGAATAGGGTTCTCCCGGCCGAAAGGGCACCATGGCCGCCAGCAGGGAGGGATCGAGCCGGGTGCCGGAGAAACGCACCTCGCCGAATCGGTATCGTGGTCCGGTATCGAGCACGAGGCGGATGCGTGCAATGTTGCGCTCGGGGTCGATCTCCAGCCGGTGAATGGTGAAACGGGCATCCCGGTAGCCCGCCTCCCGGGCCGCCTGCAGCAGCGCCTTCTTGCCGGCATCGTATCGGTCGTGCCTGGCCGGCGCCCCGGGCTCGAGCGGAAAGCCGGCAATCGCCTCGCGCAGCGCCGGTGCCGAACGGCCCTCGCCGAGAATCCGGATCGTCACCGACTCCAGGCGCACGGGCTCGCCCGGCGCGATGCGAAACCGCGCCAGCCAGCCGCCGTCTTCCCGCTGCTTCAGTTCGGAATCGATTCGCACCCGGTAGTAACCGAAGGGCTCGAGGGCCTTGCGAATCTCCCGGTCCGCGCGCCGGTACAGGCGCCGGATGCGGAAGGGATCGGGGGTCCCGGTATCGGCGGCATACCGGGCCAGCGAGAGGGTCGCCAGGACATTCTCGCGCAGCGCGCCGTCCACGCCCTCGAGGACGATGCGCAACCCGCCCGCCCGGGCTGTCATTCCCCAGAGCAGCAGCATCAGGAAGAGGATGACCGCTATGCGCCGCATGCACGAACCCCGGTTCGGAGCGTCCATGATCCCACGGCACACCGGCCGGCAAAAGCCGGAGTGATGCAGACTGCGAGGCGCATGCAAATCAGTCTGCGGCCGATCCCTGCCCGGCCGGCGATGCCGGTTCCGGCTGGCGCGGCCAGGCGCGCAGCACGGCCTTCACCAGCGTGGCCAGGGGGATGGCGAAGAACACCCCCCAGAAACCCCACAGCCCGCCGAAGACCAGGATGGCGACGATGATGGCCACGGGATGCAGGTTGACGACCTCGGAGAATAGCAACGGCACCAGCACGTTGCCGTCGAGCGCCTGGATGACGAGATAGGCCAGCATGACATAGGCGAACTCGTGGCCCAGCCCCCACTGGAAGAAGGCGACCAGCGCCACGGGCACCGTGACCACGGCCGCGCCGATGTAGGGCACCACCACCGAAAAGCCCACCAGGGTGGCCAGCAGCACGGCGTACTGCAGTCCGAAGAGACGGAAGGTCACGTAGGTGACACTCCCGACGATGATGATCTCCCACACCTTGCCCCGCACGTAGTTGCCGATCTGCTCGTTCACCTCCTGCCAGACCTGGCGCGTGAGAGCCCGCTCCTCGGGCAGATAGTGGGCCACCCAGGCCAGCAGGGTCTCCTTGTCCTTGAGAAAGAAGAACACCAGGATCGGTACCAGGATGAGATAGACCAGCACCGTGATGATCCCGACCAGCGAGGACACCGAGTAGGAGAGCACCCGCTGGCCGAGGCGCGCGAGCTCGGACTGGATGGTGTCCACGATACCGCCGAGCTGGGCATCCGTGACGAAGCCGGGATATTTCTGCGGGATCTCGAGCAGCATCTCCCGGCCCTTGGCCAGCATGTCCGGCAGGTGCTGGACGAGCTGCGTGAGCTGGATCGACAGCCGCGGCACGATGCCGAGTGCGATGAAGAGCAACGCCAGCACGAAGGCGAGAAACACGAGCACGACCGCGAGCGGCCGCCGGATACCGCGCCGCTCGAGGGCGCAGACGATGCCTTCCAGCAGATAGGCGATCACGATGGCCGCGAGCACCGGCGCCAGCATGTCGCCGAAGGCGTAGACGAGCGCAAAGCCCGTGACCAGCAGCAGGGCGAGGATCACCGCCTGGGGGTCGGAGAAGTGCCGGCGGTACCAGTCGCGCAGGATGTGGGTCACGACCCGCCTCCCGAGAATCCCTGCCGATAGGCCTCGTAGCGTTCCCGATAGAGTTGCTCGAGCGCCTCGATCACCTCTGCGGCGTCTCGTCCGTACATCAGGTGCTGGGTGACCAGCTCGGAGGTGGGACCGAGCAGTTCGCGGCGGTTCAGCATCGGATAGGTCTCGGAGAGGCGACGCAGGGCCTGGATGACGCTCTCACCCTCGGGTCGTGGAATCTGCCGCGGCGGTTCCGGCTTGGCGGGCGCCGGCGCCGCAGGCTTCGGTGCCGGTTCCTCCGCCTCCGCTGCCCCGGGACGGCTTGCCAGGAATTCCGCGAAGCGCACCAGGGCGTGCCGATCCGCCTCCGACAGCGCCCCGAGCAGCGCGATCAGCCGGGACTCCAGCGCGTCACTCATCCGTGGGATGTTCCCTGCAGTAGTTCCTCGCGAACTCCAGCAGCTCCTCCATGGCGAGGTGCCGGAACTTCTGCTTCTGGTGGACGAAGGAGAAGGGGCGCTCCAGGCGCGGCTCGAGCGTCAGCGCCTTCAGGGTGCCGAGCTGCAGCTCCTTGTGGATGGTGGCGCGCGAGACGATGGAGACGCCCATGCCGGCCTCCACCGCGCCCTTGACCGCCTCCGGGCTGCCGAGCTCCATGCAGATGGAGACCTCGCCGGGTTCCACCCCGTTGGCCTTGAAGTAGTCCTGGATGACTTCCCGCGTGCCCGAGCCCTCCTCGCGGCAGATGTAGGGATGCTCGAGCAGCTCGTGGATGCCGACCGTCTCGCGGTCGGCCAGCGGATGCCCCGGCGGCACGATGGCGACCAGTTCGTCCATCCGACAGGTCTCGACCACGAGGCTCTTGTTCACCACCGGGGCCTCGACCACGCCCAGGTCGATGGTGTTGCTCTCCACCATGTGCACGATGCCCTCGGTGTTGGAGACCTTGAGCTGGACGTTGACCTCGGGATACTTGCGGCGGAAATCGCCCAGCAGGGCCGGCAGCATGTATTCGGCGATGGTCGTGCTCGCGCCGATGCTCACCACGCCGCTGATGTCGCCCGTCATCTCGCGCACCGCATTCTCCATCTCGCCGTACAGCTCGAAGATGCGGTCGGCGTATTCGTACACCTTCTGGCCGGCCTCGGTGAGGCTGATCCGGTTGTGCGTGCGGTCGAAGAGCCGGGTATTGAAATGCTCCTCGAGCTGGCGGACCTGGAAGGTCACGGCCGGCTGGGTCATGTGAAGATGCTCGGCCGCCTTGGTGAAGCTGAGCAGCCGAGCGACCGTATGGAACACCTGCAATCTGCGATCGGCCATGGCGGGTCACCCCCGGGGTATCGACTCGGCCATGATAACAAGCCCGTCAAGACCCATAAAATATACTGATGGAGGTAGTCGACCCTCACTCTGTCGGACAGGCCTGCTCCCGGCCGATCTTCCGCCAGCGCACGGCATAGTAGAGGATCGGGATGATGGCCAGGGTCAGCACCGTGGATACGAAGATGCCGAAGATGAGCGAGATGGCCAGGCCACTGAAGATCGGGTCGTCGAGAATGAACAGGGCGCCGAGCATGGCGGCCAGCCCCGTGAGCACGATCGGCTTGGCCCGCACCGCGCCGGAGCGCAGCACCGCTTCCTCGAACGGGGTGCCGCGCGCGACCTCGTCGTTGACGAAATCCACCAGCAGGATGGAATTGCGCACGATGATGCCGGCCAGCGCGATCATGCCGATCATGGAAGTGGCGGTGAAGGGCGCGCCGAGCAGCGCATGGCCGGGCATCACGCCGATGATGGTCAGCGGAATCGGCATCATGATCACCAGGGGCACGAGATAGGACCGGAACTGGGCGACCACCAGCAGATAGATGAAGACCAGTCCCACGGCATAGGCGATGCCCATGTCGCGGAAGGTCTCGTAGGTGACCTGCCATTCGCCGTCCCACTTGATCCCGTAGCGGTAGGGATTCTCGGGCTGACGGATGAAATACTGCTCGAGCCTCTGCCCCGTCTCCAGCTCCAGATCCTTCAGCTTCGAGACCAGGGCGAACATGCCGTAGAGCGGGCTGTCGATCGCGCCCGTCATGTCCGCGGTCACGAACACCACGGGCAGTATGTCCTTGTGATAGATGGCATGTTCGCGGCGGCTGCGTTTCACTTCGACGAGATCCGCCAGCGGCACTTCCGCACCGGTGCGGCCGCGCAGCTTCAGACCCAGCACGCGATCGATGGAGGCCTTCTCCGAGACCGGCAGCTCGATGCGCACCGGCACCGCATACTTGTTCGTCTCCTCGTGCAGGAAGGTCACGTCCCGGCCGGCCACCAGTGCCGAGACGGCGTCGACCACGTCCGCCTGGGCGATGCCCAGGCGGGCGGCCCGCTCGCGATCCACCGACAGCACCAGCTTGTCGGCCTCGGCCTCCACGCTGTCGGCGATGTCGACGATGTCCGGGGTCTGCTCGAAGATGCGGCGGATGGCCCGGGCGACGCGGATCTGGCCCTCGTAGTCCGGCCCGTAGACCTCCGCCACGATGGGCGAGAGCACGGGCGGCCCCGGCGGCACCTCCACCACCTTGACCTCGGCGCCGTAGCGGCGGGCGATCTCGGCGAGCCTGGGCCGCACCGCCACCGCGATCTCGTGACTCTTGCGCTCGCGGGCATGCTTGTCCTTCAGGTTGACCTGGATGTCGCCCAGATTCGCGCCTGCACGCAGGTAATACTGCCGCACCAGACCATTGAAGTTCACCGGCGAGTGGGTGCCGGCGTAGACCTCGTAGTCGGTGACCTCCGGCACCTGCGCGATCACCTCGCTCATCTCGCGCAGCACCTTCGCCGTGGTCTCGAGGCTGGTGCCCTCGGGCATGTCCAGCACCACCTGGAACTCGGACTTGTTGTCGAAGGGCAGCATCTTGAGGATCACCAGCTTGCCGACCGCCAGTCCGAGCGACGCCAGGATCAGCACGAGGACGACCACGCCCAGCAGGAGCCGCCGCCTGCGTCCCTCCGTACCCCTCAGGAAGGGACCGAGGGTCCGGCGAAAGAAGGCATACAGCCGCGGCGGCACCCCTTCCTCGTGACCCGCGCCCTCCGCCTCGGTATGTCGGCGGCGAAACACCTGCCAGGTGAGCCAGGGCGTGACCACGAAGGCCACGGCCAGCGAGATCAGCATGCCGATGCTGGCATTGATCGGGATCGGGCTCATGTAGGGGCCCATCAGTCCGGTCACGAAGGCCATCGGCAGCAGGGCCGCGATCACCGTGAAGGTGGCGAGGATCGTCGGCCCGCCCACCTCGTCCACGGCGCGCGGGATGGCCTCGAGCAGCGAACAGCCGCCCATCAGGCGGTGGCGGTGGATGTTCTCGACGACCACGATGGCGTCGTCGACCAGGATGCCGATGGAGAAGATCAGGGCGAACAGGGAGACGCGATTGAGCGTGAAGCCCCAGGCCCAGGAGGCGAACAGGGTGATGGCCAGCGTGATGATGACCGCCGTGCCCACGATGAAGGCCTCGCGCCAGCCGAGCGTGAACAGCACCAGCAGCACCACGAAGGTGGTCGCGAAGATCAGCTTGCCGATCAGCTTCTGCGCCTTGTCGTTCGCCGTCACGCCGTAGTTGCGGGTGATGGTGTAGCGGACGTCCTCGGGAATGAAGATGCCATCGAGCTGTTCGAGCCGTTCGATCACCGCATCGGCGATCTTCACGGCATTGGTGCCGGGCTTCTTGCCCACGGCGATGGTGACGGCAGGCCGGATGTCGCCGGCCGGCAGCCCCACGTCCTCGTGTGCCGGACCGGGCCCGATCCAGACATAGCGCTCGGGCTGGTCCGGCCCGTAGCGGATCTCGGCGACGTCGCGCAGATACACCGGCGCGCCGTCGTGCATGCCGACGACCAGCGAGGCCACTTCCTCGGGCGTGCGGATCAGCTCGCCCACTCGCAGCGTCAGCTCGCGATCGTCGCCCACCAGCGCCCCCCGGTCGCTGGAGCGGTTGGCCAGCCGCAGGGCGGCCACCAGTTCGTTGAAGGCCAGGCCGTAGCCCGAGACCTTCTGGGGGTCGAGCAGCACGTGCACCACCCGGTCGGTGCCCCCCAGGGTGTAGATCTTGCGGGTGCCCGGCACCCGCTTGAGTTCCGCCTCGAGCGCATGGGCGACCTGTTGCAGCTCATAGGCGCCCTTGCGCTCGTCCGTGCTCCAGAGGGTGATGGCCACGATGGGCACGTCGTCGATGCCCATGGGGCGGATCAGCGGCTGGCCCACCTCGAGTTCGCGCGGCAGCCAGTCCTGATTGGAGAAGATGGCGTTGTAGAGCCGCACGATGGCGCTGGTCCGGTCCTCGCCCACCTCGTATTCGACGGTCAGCACGGCCATGCCCGGCCGCGACATGGAATAGATGTGCTTGACCCCTTCGATCTCGGACAGCACCTGTTCGGCCGAGGTGGCCACCAGATGTTCCACCTCGCGCGCAGAGGCGCCCGGGAAGGGCACGAAGACATTGGCGAAGGTGACGTTGATCTGCGGCTCTTCCTCGCGCGGCGTGATGGCGATTGCGAACAGTCCCAGCAGGAAGCCGACCAGCGCCAGCAGCGGCGTGATCTGGGACTGCACGAAGGTCCGGGCGATGCGCCCGGAGATGCCGAGGCGCTCACTCATCGCCCGGTGCTCCGGTGCCCTGTTTCAGGGCAAAGGTGGCGCGTATCGGGTCGAGCGCCACGCGCTCGCCGGCCTCGAGTCCGGCCAGCACCTCCACGAGGCCGCCGTCGACCGGCCGGCCGGCCCGGATCTGCCGCAGATGTACGCCTCCATCGTCGACCACATAGACCGCGGTCACCTCGCTGCGATGCATGATCGCCTCGGCGGGCACTGCTAGCACCCTGCGCGTGCCGGTCCGGAAACCGACCTTGACGAGCATGCCGGGATAGAGGCCCTTGAGATCACCTTCCAGCCGCACGCGCGTCTTGAAGGTGTGGGCCCGCTCGTCGCCATAGGGATAGACCGTCACCCTGCGGCTCTCGAACGTGCGTCCCGCCCAGTAGACCCGGGCCTTGCGCTGCTCGCGCACGGCGCTCACCCACTTCTGGGGCAGCATCACCACGGCGCGCAGGGTCTCCAGCGAGATCCCTGTCATGAGCGGCTTGCCCGGCGTGGCGATCTCGCCCACCTGGACATGGCGCTCCACCACGATGCCGCTGTAGGGCGCACGCACCACCGTGTGCTCGAGCTGCTCACGGGCCTCGGCCAGGGCGGCCTTCGCCTGCCGCACGCGCGCCCTCGCCGCCTTCAGTTCGGCGGTCGCCTTGTCCATGGCGGAGCGGGAAACCAGCTTCTTCTCGAAGATGCCGCGGATGCGCGCGTATTCGGATTCCGCCTGCCGCAGGCGGGCCTCGGCTTCCGAGAGCGCCGCCTCGGCCCGGCGTACCCGGGCCCGCTGCTCCGTGTCCTTCATGCGCAGCAATACGGCACCCCGTTCGACATAGTCGTCCACGTCGAACAGGATCTCGACGATCTCGCCGCCGGTCTGTGCCTGGACCGTGGCCCGGTTGACGGCCTCGATGGTGCCGTCGAGCCGGATCTCGTGCGCGGCCTCCACCAGACGGGCCTCGGCGACCTCGAGCGCGGGGCGCGCCCAGGCGGCGACGGACAGCAGCAGCCCGAGCAGGGGCAGCAGGAATCTTTCAATCATGAGGGCTCTCCCGGCCGACTCCGAACCGAGTGAGCAATATATCGGTGTTATAGAGTTTTTTGAAGCAGGGATAAGAAGAAGTTTGCCCTTCCTACCCCTGCCTGCGGAAGGTTTTCATGCTCTCGCGCAGGTCAGTGGCCAGCCGGGCGAGCGCCTCGCTCACTTCCGCGGTATGGCGCGCGCCGGCCGCCATCTGGCCACTGGCCTCGGCAAGCCCATGAGCGTTGATCTCGATCTCGCGGGCCGCTGCACTCTGTTCCTCCACCGCGCTGGCGATCATGGAGTTCATCTCGTCGATATGGGCGATGCCCTCGTTGACGCCTTCCATCGCGCCGCTGGCGCGCGCCATCATGTCGGCGCCCTCGTCCGCGAGCGCGCGCGAGTTGCGCATCACGGCCACGGCGTCTTCCGCCCCGGCCTGCAGCCGTTCGATCATGGACTGAATGTCCTGCGTGGACTGCTGGGTGCGACTGGCCAGCGTCCGCACCTCGTCGGCCACCACGGCGAAGCCACGCCCCTGTTCCCCCGCGCGGGCGGCCTCGATGGCCGCATTGAGCGCGAGCAGATTGGTCTGCTCGGCAATTCCGCGAATCACGTCCAGGACGGCGCCGATGTTTTCCGACTCCTTCTCCAGCCGCGTGATCACCTCGCCGGCGCGCGTCATCTCATCGAGCAGCGCATCGACCTGTCGGCGGCCTTCCCTGGCCAGTACCGCGCCTTCCTCGGCTTCCCGACGCACCGTCTCGGCATGTCTCGCCGCTTCGGCGGCGCTCTCGGAGACGGCCTGGATGCTGCGGCTCATCTCCCCTACCGCCTGGACGAGCTGTCGGGTTTCCTGCTCCTGCTGCTGGACGCCGTGCCGGACCTCGTCGGTCACGCCGGCAAGGTCCCTGGCCGAGTCGGCGAGCTCGACAGAGGTGTCGTCCACCTGGCCGATGATCTCGCGCAGATTGGCAGCCATGCGGTTGAAGGAATCCACGATCTCGCCCACCACGTCATCGCTGCGCAGCCGGCAGTCGTGCCGGAGGTCGCGCTCGGCGATCGCCTCGGCCACCACCGCGATACGCTTCAGAGGACGCACGAGAATGAAATGCACGAGCCAGTAACTGATGCCGCCGACCAGAAGACCCGCGACCGGACTGCCCAGGTCCAGCCACCAGCGCATCGCGTCCGGCAAGGGAAAGACCGCCTGCATCGTCCAGGCGAAGACCGCCCCCATCGCCGTGCCCAATGCCAGGAACGACCACAGGAGCCGCCCCAGTATGCCTTTCGTACCCATGTATCCCCCCTTCAGGCAGGTTTCCGAGAAACTGCCGTGAAGCCCGCCTGCGCATACATACAGAAAACCCCAACCGATCCGGAATCAGTCCTCCGTCCCGGCAACGACCGAACCCAGCTGCCGATCGATTTCGGCGAGCCCGGACTTCAACATTTCGCATTCCTGCTCGCCGAACTCGCGCACCAGGTCGTCGTGCCGCCCGGCGAGTTCCGCGATCTCGCTGCCGAGCGACTGCAGCGATTCGGCATGTCCCCCGATTTCGGCCAGCGACAGCACGGCGTTCTCGATCATCTCCTCGACCACGGCCGCCTGCTCGCCGCCCTTCTCGATGACCCCGACGGCGTCGCGCGCCCGCTGCTGAAGCGCCTCGATCATGTCCTGGATCTCCTGGGTGGACTCCTGGGTTCGGCTGGCCAGCGTCCGCACCTCGTCGGCCACCACGGCGAAGCCACGCCCCTGTTCCCCGGCACGGGCGGCCTCGATGGCCGCATTGAGCGCCAGCAGGTTGGTCTGCTCGGCAATGCTCCGGATCACGTCGAGCACGGAACCGATGTTCTGCGTCTCGTCGCTCAGCCTGCCGACCGCGGCCCCGCCCTCGCCAATCTGGCCGGAGAGGCTGGCCATGGCGCCCAGCGCCTCGGTCATGGCCACGTTCGCCTGGGCATCCGCCTCGGTCACGTTCCGTGCGGCCTCCAGCATGGCTTCGGCAGACTGCGCGATGCTGCGCAGTTCCTGTCCGATGCGCTCCACGGCGGCCCGCCGTCCATCCCCCTCGACGCTCCGATCGGACAGGTCACGCAGACCGGCACGGGCCTCCTCGAGCGCCGTCCGGAACGCCTCCATCCGCGCCCGGCTCGCGGCAAGCGCCGCCTCGCGCGCCCGCAGCGCCTCTGCCAGCGGGGCCAGCACGTGCTCGACGGGGCTCTGCACCTCGGACGATGCAACCGGCGTCTCCCGCAGTCGCCGCACGGCTTCGGAGAGCACGTCCGGTGAAATCTCTCCCCGCCGGAACCAGGCCATCCAGCCGGTGGCCGCCAGCGCCGAGACCAGGGCGACCAGGGACCCCGGCAGGCTGGCCAGTGTCCCGAACCAGAGGTGATCCGCCACCAGCACCCCGCAGACCACGAGCAGGCCGCCCCAGGAAAGCAGCCCCCGAAGCCGACCCGAGCCATTCATGTCATTCATGGGTTCGCACCCCCCGCTTTTCTCCCGTAGTGGATTTGTCGCCACCGAACCGGCCACCGGCACGGCTCGTCGGCTGATGCGCGAAACCCCCTGTGTCGTTCCGGCTTCGATCCGGCCGGTATGCACCATAGCGGCCTCCCCGGCAAATTTCTTTACTCCGAATGCACGAAGGCCCTGTCCGGAGACAGGGCCTTCGTGAGCCATGGCGCTCGAGGAAGCCTCATTCCTCGAGTTCGCCCCCCACGGCCAGGGTGAGCACCTTCTCGATCGCCTTGGGCGAGGGCATCAGATTCATAAAGCTCTTCTTGCCCATCATGCGCAGGCTCGGCCGGCTCACGGCCATCCTGAAGCGCATGTGCAGCGCCACCACGTCCTTGTCGTCCACGAGGATCTCGTAGGGCAGATAGGGCGTCATCTTGAGTTCCTCGAAATCGACGTTGCTCATGATCCAGGCATCGTCGGCATACTTGTCACCGCCGACGGCCAGCGTGTTGCGACGCACGCCGAAGAGGGTCTGCTTCTTGCCGGGCAGGTCGATGCGGTAGATCTTGCTCACGCCGAGGTCGTTGTTCGCCAGGTGCTTCTCGACCTGCGCCACCGCGTCCTTGTAGTTGCGATAGCTGGCCAGCTCGTAGACGTCGTCGAAGTACTCCATGCCGAAGGTGTAGTGGTACTTGCGCAGCTTGCGCTTGGTGAGCCCGCGCTTGGCGCCGTACTCCTCGATCCGGCCGAGCACCTTGGCCAGGGCCTCGGCCGTGCGCGAGAGGTCGCTCTTGAGCCGGTAGGCATGGGCCATGTAGACCGGGTTGTAGTAGGCCACCTGGATGTCGTTGCCGACCCGGGTCACGGACGCCCGCTGGGGCACGGCGAAGGCGCCGTATTTGGTCATCACGGCCACCTTCTTGATGGCCGGGCTCGTGAAGACGACGATCCGGGCCTCGTCCACGCCGTCCACCTTGACCTTGCTGCCGGCATAGGGGTTGAACACCGTCACCACCTCGAAACCGGCATCGGCGAGGCTCTGTTTCACCTCGTCCACTTTTTCCCTGAAGAGTTCGGCATCGCCGTTGCCGCGCCAGGCCAGCACATAGGGCTTGTAGCGCTCCGCCGCCTGCGCTCCCCCCGTGACGGCCAGAATGGCAAACAGGCCCGCAAGCAGGCCACCGAGCCAGCGCCTCGTGATCTTCATGGATTACCTCCTTCCTTTGGTTCGTTTCTCCTGCATCGGCAGGCATGTACCGACGCTTGAATACTCTAAATGGAAAGGGGGCATGTTGCCATGCCCCCTTTCCGGCCGGATTTACGTCCGTGGTCGATCGCAACCCTCAGCGGCATCAGAACTTCATGCCGTAACTGACCTCCAGGGCATTCTGGTCCATGCCGATGCCGGCATCGAACGAGAAGGCGGCGTTGCTGCCCGTGCCCTGATAGGTGAAGGTCTGGTCTTCCCGGAAGGCGTGCATGTAGGACACGCTGACCTCGGAATAGTCATCCGGCGAATAGGTGAAGCCGAGCGTCAGGTGCTTGCGCACCACGCCGGGTGCCAGGATGTTGAACAGGTTCTGGTCGTTGTCGATCGGGTTGCCGCCGACATTGATGCCGCCGCGGAAGGTCCAGTGGTCGTTGTAGACGTGCTCGATGCCCAGCTTGACCACCGTGATGTCGTCCCAGCCGAAGCCCCAGCCGTTGTCGCTGCCCAGCGCGCCCGGGCCACTGTAGCTGCCCGTGGTCAATACAGAGGTAAGTGCAGTGAAGAACTCGTCGGCGGTCGGTCCGGGGTTGTGGATGGAATCCACGCCGCTGTAGAGGATACGCTGCACGTCGAGGGCCAGCGTGGTGCGCGGAGAAACCTTCAAGGCCAGCCCGATGGCGAAGTTGGCCGGCACGTCGAAGTCGCCCTGGTTGGCGAACAGCCCCTTGTACTGGTCGAACTCCTGCATATAGATCTTGGAGGCGGCGACCAGACCCACGCTCAGGCTGTCGGTGAGCCGGCCCGTCCAGCCGATGCGGATGCCGGCGCCATAGGCCTCGTCGTCACCCTGGTTGGTGACATTGCCCGGGTCGGTGGACAATGCCTGGAACAGGCCCAGCCCGTAGGCGCGGAACCGCTGCGCGGCGACCAGCAGCGACACGCCGATGCTGTGGCCGTCGGCCACTTCCATCGCCACCGTGGGCGCCAGGATCACCTGGGAGAGATTCACGCCGAGCGTGCCCGTGTTCGGATTGGTGTAAAGCCCCGTCAAAATGGCATCGGGCACGCCAACATTCGCATTACCTACACCACCCGGTGTATTGGCATCGATCATGCCGGCAAACCCCGAGGTCACGCCGCCACAAAGAGCAAGAGTGTCTGTACATCCGATGGAACGGCCCAGCGAACTGGAAAAGATGTTGGAATTGTAGCGGGTGTTCATGCCGCCGTTGGCAAGAACGCTGAGGCCGACGGTCATGTTGCCCATGTTGAACGAGAAACCGGCATTGGGAATCGCAAACAGGGTGGCCCCGCTCTTGACCACGCCGCTGTCCCTCTGCGCATTCGGGAACAAGTTGGGTACGGCGCCACCTGTTGCAGCGCTCACGTCCAGTCCACCGGCATCCAGCCGTCCGTCACGGCGCGGATTGAACAGCTCGATACCGAAATCGATCCGGTTGCCGACCTGGGTCAGGGTGGCGGGGTTGACGCCCGGGGCGAGGGCATCGGTGCCGAGTGCCACGCCGGCGCCCGCCAGCCCGCGGTTCTTGGTGCCGTAGCCGATCTTGAAGTAACCGTTCGTCGCCTGTGCGGCAGGTGCGGCAAGGGCAGCCGTCATGGCCACCGCCAGTGCCCTGATTGCATTCCTCTTCATCGAGTCGTTCCTCCTGGAAGGGATTCTTGAGGGGATGTTGTTCCAGTTGCTTGCGCGCGACATCCTTTGGTGATGACCGCAACAGCATGGCAAGCACACCAACAAATGTCAACGCGGCCATGGAGAAATGCAATGCCTGTGCCACAGAAATCTGTTGCGTGAACGCCACGGAAAGCCGGATTCCCGGTGGGCAACCGGGCCGTTTTGTGCTTCAATGGCGCGCGTCACCACTCAGCGAGGACGGAAAAATGACAAAAGGAGACGGTTTCCCATCACTTCCCCTGCTGGCCGGCCTGGTTGCGGCAGCGGCCTGTACCCCGGCATTCGGTGCCGGTTTCGCGCTGATCGAACAGAGCGCGAGCGGCCAGGGCAACGCCTTCGCGGGCGCGGCTGCCGTGGCCGGTGACGCCTCTACCATCTTCTTCAATCCGGCCGGCCTCACCCGCCTCGAGGATCCTCAGGTGCTGCTGGCCTTCCACGGCATCTTCAGCGAAGCGAAATTCAGCAACAACGGCTCGACCGGCAACCCGGTCTTCGACGGCACGGCACTCGGCGGCCCGAATGACGACGGCGGCGGCGAGGCCTTCGTGCCGAACCTCTATGTCTCCATCCCGCTGTCCGACACCCTCGTGGCCGGCTTCGGCATCAGCGCCCCGTTCGGACTGGAGACCCGCTACAGCCCCGACTGGGTCGGCCGCTATCACGCCATCCGCAGCGACCTGGCCACCGTCAACCTGAATCCGACCCTGGCCTGGCAGGCCACCGATCGCCTGTCGGTCGGCATCGGCATCGATGCCCAGTACATCCGCGCCACCCTGTCGAACGCCATCGACTTCGGTCTGGTGTGCGTTTCGACGCCGACATTGACCGCAGCCTGCAACAGTGTGGGCATCACGGCCGCCCAGCAGTCCGACGGCATCGCCGAACTGACCGGCGACGACTGGAGCTGGGGCTACAACCTGGGCCTGCTGTTCGACGTGACCGACGACCTGCGTGTCGGCCTCGCCTACCGTTCCAAGATCAAGCACAACCTGCGTGGCGGCATCGACTACCAGGCGCCTGCCAATCCGTTTCATGCCGCGGTCTTCAATGCCGTGCCCAACTTCCAGGACCGGGCGGCGTCTGCGGGCGTCACCCTGCCGGAAACCGTCTCGCTGTCCGCGGCCTGGGAAGCGAGCGAGGATCTGGAGGTACTTGCCGACGTCACCTGGACCCGATGGAGCCGGTTCAGACAGCTGGTGGCCGTCGACGACTCCGGCACCACGCTCTCCAGCACCGACGAGAACTGGGAGAACGTCTATCGGTACTCGCTCGGCCTGAACTACCACTACAACGATGCCTGGACGCTGCGCGCCGGCGTGGCCTACGACGAGGAACCGATCCCGGACGCGGCGCACCGCACCCCGCGCATTCCCGGCAACGACCGCAAGTGGCTGTCGGTCGGTTTCGGCTATGCCGTCAATCCCGACACCCGGATCGATGTCGGCTACTCCCACCTCTTCATCAGCGACCCCTCGATCCAGCATGTCGACAGCCAGGGGCACACCCTCTCGGGCACCTACGACAACAGCGTGGACATCCTGAGCGCCCAGTTCAGCCTGTCGTTCTGACCGAGGGCCTGCGCCGAAACGGAAAACGCCCGGCCTGCGCCGGGCGTTTTCCCTTGTGCCGACACCGCAGAGGGTGCGGCAAAACGGCCTGTGATATCAGGCCTTCTTGATCAGGAAGTGGAACTTGCCGCCTTCTTCCTTGGATTCCAGCAGCTCGTTGCCGGTCTGCTTGGCGAAGGCCTCGAAGTCCTTCACCGAACCCGGATCGGTGGCGATGATGTGCAGCACCTTGCCGCTCTCCATGCCGGCCAGGGCCTTCTTGGCGCGCAGGATCGGCAGCGGGCAGTTCAGGCCGGATGCATCCAGTTCCTCGTCAAAGTTCATCTCGCTACTCCTTCTTCGATTGAGTGTGGAATCGCCGCCCCTCCACCCCCCTGTGCGGAAAGGGCCTTCAGAAGGATGCTCTTATACGGCAAGCGCTGCACGTATGCAAGCAGCCTCGCCCGCCACCGATCCGTTCGGACCTCCTGCACTCAGCCGGCGAGATGGGCCTCCGCCGGCCGCTCGACCGGATGTCCCTGGCGCACCCAGTCGATGATGCCGCCGCGCAGGTTCCAGACGTTGCCGCCCAGCCCCTGGTTGGCGAGATACATGCAGGCCTGGGCCGATCGGGCGCCGCTGCGGCAGTAGAGCACCACGCGACGCGGATCCCCGGCGATTTCCTGCATGCGCAGGGGCAGCAGATGCAACGGCATCGGCTCGGCGCCGGGGATCATGCCCTGCGCCATCTCGGCCGGTGACCGGACATCGATCAGGCGCACACCGTCCGGGTTCGATGCCAGTTCGGCCGCCAGTCCGGCCGAATCGATCTCGTTGATTCCGTACATGTGTTTCTCCTTCTCCACTGCGTGCGGCGACCAGGCCGGCCTCTTCGACCCGCCTGTCGCTCGCCACGAAAAACCGATAGACTGACCGGATGCGAATCAGGATGTCTCGCGACGTACCGCATCCCCGTTGTTTAGCAATTCATAATATAGTCTCAATTGATCATTCTCAATAAAACCTTTTTATGGAAAGGTTTCCGTGTTCCGGAAACCGCCGGGCGTTCGATCTGTCCGAGATAACATATGCGAACGCTCCTCCACCTTTTCCTGTTCTGGCTTCCCCTCGCCGTCGCGGCCGATCCCGGCAATTCCCTGCCCGACATCGGCGACCGCAGCCAGCGCCTGTTCGACGCGCAGCAGGAGGCCGCGATCGGCGCGGAATTCTACCGGCAACTGCGTCGCGAACGGCGTCTGCTCGAGGACCTGCCGGCCCTGAGATACCTCGACAGTCTGGGGATGCGGCTGGTTTCGGTCAGCGACGAACCGGACGGCCGGT
>Ga0256832_1001089_pt1 | contig 18291 bp, 18 predicted proteins | sample 134614metaG_FD_190534 | JGI IMG/M metagenome (GOLD analysis project Ga0256832, IMG submission 190534) | Hydrothermal vent microbial communities from Lau Basin, Pacific Ocean - 134-614 | ecosystem: Environmental > Aquatic > Marine > Hydrothermal vents | place: Pacific Ocean: Lau Basin | collected...
ATCTCTTCTAAGACTTTTTTGGCTTTTTTGGCTAAGAGTTTGGCTACTTTTAGGTCGTGGGGGTGGGCTCCGATGCGTATGTTGGCAACAGGTACGCCATAGACATCTTTGTATTTCTCATCAACACTTACAAAACAGTTATCGGTAGGTAGCCAGTCATTAAAGACTTCAAAGTTTAGCTGTTTAGTGGCTGTGAATTTATGAAAAATTTTATCTTGTAGCTCTTCTCCCCATAGTAGTTTATCTCCTTCCCAACGCTGTTTACTCGCTTTTGAAATGGGGTTAGCGTGTTCAAAAAGAAAATCAACTATTCCCCCTTTCATTTTCTCTACCTCATACCAGTCACAGAGTGAACGGTTGACAAAGAGACCTTCTACCATAAGTTCTTTTAGGGGCATGGTTTTTGCATCAAATTGACCTGAACCTACGCCACCTGCTGAAAACAGTAGGTTCTTTCCTACTTGTCCAGAGTTGTTGGCTAGACCATTGGGAAAGTTTTTAGACTTTGAGTTAAGCAAGAGTCGACAGCTTTCAACAGCTTGACCTGCCACCACAAAAATATCTGCTTTAATGCCATGCTCTTTTTTTGTTTGGGTATCTATGTAGATGGCTTCGGTCACTTTGGCATTTTTCTCAACCAACTTTTTTACAAAAGCATGGGTTATAATGGTCAAGTTCCCTCTTTTAACAGCAGGTTGAAGCAGAGAGGCTCTAGCACTCCCTTTTGCTCCACTGGCACAAGGGTATGAGCCACAGTAGTTGGAGTAGTAGCAGTTGGCTCGGTCATCTTTGGGTTTAGACAAAATGGCACGAGGGGTTTTGTAGGCTACAAAGCCTAAGCTTTTACAACTTTGGTCTATGCGTTTAGAGATAGGATGTTCTTCTAAAGGAGGGTAGGGGAACACTTTTGTGCTTCGTGGTTCGTGGTATTTGTAAGGGGTTACTTCTCCTGAAACACCTACCAAACGTTCTACCTTTTCAAAATAGGGTTCAAGCTCATCATAATCAATAACCCAATCAACCACATTTGCCCCTTTTATGGCTCCATAGGTAGAGAGCAGTTTAAAGTCTACAGGTTTTAGCCGATGAAAATAGCCACTCATAAAGTTGGAAGAGCCACCAACAATGTTTCCGTTAAAAAAACTACTCTCGGTTACATAGGTTGGGGTTTTAACCCATTTTCCATTTTCTAATGCTTCAATGGTATGGTAAGACTCTTTAAGATTTGGCGTTACAATGTCACGTTTGCAGTAGGCTATCTCATCTTTTGAGAAATCTTTCTCTTTTAAGAAGCCTCCACGTTCAAGCATGACTACTTTTAATCCAGCTTCTGTAAGGGTATGGGCTACTCCTGATGCTCCTGCTCCTGTACCTACGATGCATACATCATATTTCATGCTATCTCCTCTGCCCACATCTTTTTGGGCTGTGGTTGTCCTGTGTTGTGGTTTAGCCATTTCCAACCTACTTCATTTTTATTTCCACCATAGATAGGGTCAGAAAATAGAGCCTCTAAAGTGTAAAAAAGCAAAAGTGAAACCCAGTTTTTTCCTTTAGGGTTATTGTTTACAAAATCTCTTAATGCTTCATCTTGTTCTTTGGGGGTCATGCTTAGAAAGTTTGATTTCTCTTTTATGAGTAGTTCAGCACCATAGGTTAAAAACTTTAAGTCTTCAGCCCAAAAGGATGGATGAGTGGAGACATTTAAAAGGTAAGCTGTGGCTCCAAACTCTGAAGCAGAAGGAGCCTTTAATCCTTTGGGGAAAAGAACCTCTTGTACAGCAGATAAGACTTTAAAAGGTTCTATGTTTATGGGAGTTGTTTTCCCTTGAGGCAATAGGAACAGGGTTGTTCCTGCTAATAAGGTAGAGGCTATAAATACTCTTCTTGTCACTGTTTTTTTCATAAAAATATTATAGCATTTTTCATGATTTTACAACTGTAACAAATGTTACATAAGTAATATTTATATTCTGTTATAATTCTTTCGTAACTTAAACAAAAAGGATTTTTATGAAGAATATACTATTTGGTTCATTGGTAACAATGGCTTTAATTGCAGCAACAGGTTGTTCTGGAACTGATACAGGAGCAAAAAGTGCCAAGTGTGGTGGAGGCAAATGTGGTGGTGATAAAAAAGCTGAAAAAGCCATGAAATGTGGAGCTGACAAAAAAGCTGACAAAGGTATGAAATGTGCTGCAGGTAAATGTGGTGGTGACAAAAAATAGTCACCTTTTAGGAACAGAGACTTTAATCTCTGTATACATGGACTAAAGTCCATGTTCCTAAGATTTCTACTCAACCTCTAAAGTCAATAAATCTTCAGCCCAAATGATATCTCCTGTAGCTCTCTAAATCAACTAAAAAGATTGGACTTAGAAGAGGTATTTTTTTCTTCATAAAAACCTCATAATTTAATTTTATAATTCCTAATAAAATAACTTTAGGAGCATTCCCATGAAACAGATAATGATTTCTTTACTGCTACTACTAAGTTTAACAGCTTGTGGAGGCAGTAGCACTTCAACCGATAAGAGTGACTCTTCCAATAGCTCTGAAGATAGAGAGCATAATGATGATGAGAATAACAATGAGGATTCAAACTCTAATAATCCTCCAACAACACAGAACAAAGGTGGCTATGCCTTAACGGCATGGAATGACTTGGGTATGCACTGTATGGATGGGAATGACTTCTCTGTCTTTTCAGTACTTCCTCCCTATAACAACCTTCATGCACAGCTAAAAGATAAAAATGGTGACCTTATTACTGCTGGTGTTACCATTACTTACCAATCAACAACAGGTACAGATGGAAAGATAAATACCTCTAGTGTAGTAGCAAGTAATGGAAGCAGTAAAACAAACTTCTGGTCACATGTGAGTGACCTCTTTGGTGCCTCTTTAGCTGAAAACACTGGACTAACAGGTAACCCTATGTCTTCAACCTCACCTGAACCACTTACTTTTAATGCTACGCATAAATGGTGGGAAGCCGAAGGTATTCCTGTTACCCCTTATAATGATGATGGGTCTAAAAACTACTATCCACTTGTCCGAGTCATTGCTAAAGATAACAGTGGTAATGTTTTAGCCTCAGTAGATACAGTTCTTCCTGTAAGTGACGAGATGGATTGTAAACGCTGTCATGCTACCAACAGTGTAGCAAAAGCACGACCAAGTGCAGGATGGGTAAACAATAGTGATGCTCAAAAAGATTATAAATACAACATCTTACGTCTACATGACGATGAAGAGCCTAATGCTGTAAGAGACCATAAAGCAGCACTGGTTGCTAAAGGCTATAACTATAATGATACTGGACTAGAAGCCACTGCTAAAGGTGGAACACCTATTTTATGTGTGGCATGTCATAAATCAAATGCCTTGCCTGGTGTAGGTATAGAATTAAAACCATTTACCCAAGCCATTCACTCTAAACATGCCAATGTAACTGACCCTATAACCAACCAAAAGTTAGGAGACTCTAGCAATCGAAGCTCATGTTATGCTTGTCACCCTGGAGCTGCAACTGAGTGTCTAAGAGGAGCTATGGGAGATGCTAAAAATGCAGATGGAACAGCACAAATGCAGTGTCAAAGTTGTCATGGAACCATGAACCATGTGGGTGCGTCCAACCGTGAAGGTTGGCTAGATGAACCAAACTGTCAAGCGTGTCACTTTGATGGAAAACGCGAAACATCAGCCATTGACCCTACGACAAATACTTTACGTCATGCTGTTGATACACGTTTTGCAACACTACCAAATACACCTACAGTTGGTAAAAGTCTTTATAGATTTAGTACAGGTCATGGAGGGCTACAGTGTGAAGCTTGTCATGGTTCAACCCATGCTATCTATCCTGCTCATGAAGCTGATAACAAGGTAAGTATGGAACTACAAGGACATACAGGAACCGTAGCTGAGTGTGTAGCTTGTCATAGCACTGTACCAAAAACCATAACAGGTGGACCTCATGGAATGCACCCAGTAGGAGACAGCTGGGTGAAAGGTCATGAAGATGTAGCAGAGAATAACCCTGCACAGTGTAAGGTCTGTCATGGAGCTGACTACAGAGGTTCTGTTTTATCTGAAATGTTTACAACTCGAACACTACAAGTAGAGCATGGAACTAAAACCCTTGCAAAAGGGCATAAAGTAAGCTGTTATGATTGTCATAATGGTCCAAGTGGAGATTAAACTCTATAAATGATGATACTCTTCTAAAGGAGAGTGTCATATAAAAAGAGAAATTATTAGTTGAATATCACTTCTCAAGCTCTAATCTATCTTTAACATCAAAATAATCTAAATATGCTTTTATACTCTCCTCTAAAACAGTATCATTCAAATCTAAAGCCTCTTTTTCTGGAAACTTTAAAAAGAACTGTTGAGGCATAATAGAGTTCTCTTTTTTAGGATTTTTCAGATAGCTTAAGAGAGACTCTTTCATACGCTTTTTGGTACTAAATTTTAGTAGATATCGTCGATAAACAAGCTCACTAGGAATCTTTTGTTTTACATGACACTTTAGACAGTTTTGTTGCAGTAGAGGAGTTAGCTCTTTACTTTGAGTAAGGGTTGAGAGAAGCAGTACTATAAACGTTTTCTTTACCATGTCAATGTTACCTTTGTGGGTTGATTAATATCTGAATGAATTGTAAAAGTAAAGTTATAGCGTTTTACAACTTGACCAATAATATCAAGACCAATACCAAAACCACCTTCACTACTATTTGCTCGTCTGAAACGGTTTTGAATGAGTGCTAAATCCTCTTTTTTAATCCCTTGTCCATCATTTTTTACCTCTAACATATTGGCTCTTAATGCAACTTCTAATTTACCTGATTTATGGTTATATTTTATAGCATTTGATAGGAGATTATCTAGTAGACGAATGGCATCATTTCTATCCATTTCTAGGGTAATATTGGGGTCTATATTTTTGATAATTTTAATATCTTTTGCTTCTATAAGTGTCTGAAAAAACTCAATTCTCTCTTCTAAAAGCTCTGAAAGATTCAACCTCTCTAATGCTCGATGATAGTTATGATTTAGCTTTAAAAAAGTAAGGTCTTCGTAGAGTCTACTTAGTGTCTTAGAAGCCATCTCAATACGTCTCATCTCTTTTTGACCCTCACAATTGTATAGGGTATCAAGCAGTTCAATATTGGTTAAAATGGTACTAATAGGGGTGTTCAGCTCATGGGTGGTGTCTTCTATAAACCTATTCATAAGTTCTATAGACTCTTTCATGGGGGCTATAAAGCGACGACCTAAAAAGAGACCTAAAATAGTAAATAGAACTCCTGCAGCAACTAAAAAGAGAAGTAACATCTTAAGCAGTTCGTTAAGTGGCTTTGGGTTAAAATCTTTAGAGATGAGCAGATAAGAAGCCCCAAGATAGTAAGGTTTTAAAGCGTGAAGACAATAGAGTTTATCGCCTCTCTTGTAAAAGTCTCTGCTCCACTCAATACTTGTAGGCTTAAAAGTACCAAAAATATAACCTCTATCTACATCATAAATCGCAGAATCAAAAGCAGGGTCATTGGGGTAGAGAAGAGGTTTTTTATAAGTTTCATGAAGTTCTCTTAATTTTTGAGTGAGTTTTTGAGCTTCTAGTTCTAGTTGAGCATTTTGAGTATCTATAATTTGATGTTTTTGAAAGTTATAAAACATATAGCTACCAAGTGAAAAGAGTATGAGAGTGGAACCAAGATAGATGGCTAAAAAACGAACTAGAGAGCGTCTTTCGCTACTTAACATAGCGATAACCCGTATGTTTAATGGTCTCTATGGTCTCTTTTCCTAAGATGTTTCGTAAGGTATTGACATAGGCTCTTAAACTACCTTGACTAGGGCTTTCACTGTAATCCCAAAGTTCCTCGTAGATGGTATCATAAGTGAGTAGTTCATTGGGGTGTTTTAGAAAAAGAGAGAGAAGTTTGCTCTCTTTGGTTTTTAAAGCAATCTTTTGACCCTCTTTCTCTAAAAATAGACCTTTAATGTCAAAAAAATAGCCATTTCCCAAAGCAACACTATTTTCTTGTGTACCATAGTGGCGTTTAATCAGCGACTCTACACGGACCAAAAGCTCTTTTAGTGCAAAAGGTTTACGTATGTAGTCATCACAGCCAATATCAAAGCCTTGGGTTACATCATCTACAGCATTGAGTGAAGTGACAAAGATAGCAGGAGTTGTGTCGCCACTGTCTCTTCGCTCTTGTAGAAACTCAAAGCCATTTTGATGAGGTACCTTTACATCTAAAAGCATCAAATCAATACTCTGTTCATAGAGAATATCTTTGGCTTGTGAAGCGTCATAAGCAGGGTAGACTTTATAGCCTGAATACTCTAAAAACTGCTTAATGGTGTCACTAAGTTGAATGTCATCTTCAAGGAGTAAGATATTTTGCATTGTCTACTCTAATTATCCCAAAATGGTAAGATATACTCCATCTGTTCATCATTTAAAATTTCAATGCTATCTTTTAAACACTTTAAGTGAATCATGGTTGCTTGGGCTTTGAGCTTTGCTACTTCATCGACTTTTGGTTGAAGTGCTTTTAAATCTGCACCATCATACATCAAATCCATAATTTCACTCTGTAGAGGTTTAAGTGCTTTTTTAATCTTTTTAACACCTGACATGGTCTCTTTTCTTACCACTAACAGCTTCTCTTTTTGCTCTTTTGAGAGGTTCAGTGCCTCTTTGTCCCAGTTTTGCATTAACATTTTTGTAAGATGAGGTAAGGCATCTATATTCATTAAAAAAGGAGAGTTTTTAAGAGCGTTCATTTTTCCATCAGTTTGCATTTTGTTGATAAGTTTTACAAACTCTTTTTTAGGATAGTTGGCATAGAGATAGTCAGCTATTTTCTCAAGTTCCTCTTTGGTTACTGACTCTTTTTGAGATGGCATAAGCCCAAACTTAGCAACTTTATTGGACTCACAAACTGATTTTGATACATTTGGGTTTTGAGTAAATTCAACAATATGTTTTTTAACTTCGCTCTCTTTTTTTAAAGCATCTTTAGCGTGAAAAAGAACAGCATCAAAAGGTGGAGCTTTAAGTGTTTGCATCTGCTGAGGGGTTGGGGTGGTAGGCAAGTGACATTTTACACATTTACTTTTTACCAATGCTTCACCTGTAGGTGTTGCGTTGGCTATGTTTAAAAGAGCTAGGGCTAGAAAGATATTTGTTTTTAGTTTCATATTTGGGTATCCTTATTTTTTTACAATTATAGTATTTCAATATGAATCAAACGTTAATTTAAAAGTTTGTCGTAGTTTAAAAAAACTCCTACCATAATAGACAATATAATTGTTAAAATAACAATTAAAATATTTTGACTCTCTTGGGTGAGCTTTTTTTTACTTGCAAACCATTCAACTATTTTCATGGCAGGAAATGCCATAAACATAAGCATAACTATGGAAGATACAAGTGTCATGAGTAGGGGAGACATTTTATATTCCGTAATAACTATGTATAAAATGAGCATCTTGCTCAGTATTGATTGGTATTGTGGCTAAGTCTGTTCCATTATTGTCAAGAACTATAAGTTGATGCTCTTTAATTTTTAAATGGGTTTGACCCCAAGTTTTTTCTAAATACTCTAAACGGTGAAACACTTCTATATTAGTAGGTTTCTCTTTAAAGCTCTCATCTTCTCTATTCATAATTTGAAGTCCACCAAAACGTTTATCTAAATAGTAAGGAGAGTACTCTTGTACCTCTTTATATATAGGTGCTTTAGGGCTTGGTTTACCTTCTTGAAAAGCAATAATGGACATGAGTATGAGTCCCAGACCTATTGCCATAAATAGATATTTTTGCATAATGCCTCCTATTTTTAATTATCATAAGTATAGATATTTTTATTAATTATATTGTTGATGTTTATCAATATTACTTCTTGTTGATTATGTTACTATTTTTAAAAATTATAGGAGTCACTATTATGAGTAAATTTTTAGAACTTGAGGGTGGATATTTGGTTATTGCTCTTGTTATTTTACTAGTAACTCTTTTTGTTGCCAGTAGACCAATGTTTAAACGAGGTTCTGCTCCTAAAGCATTGGTAGTAGTTGGTGTTGTGTTAGCCATATTTATTGGTCTACATCATAAAGTTACTACTGACAGAATGGCAGAGGTAAAACAGGCTTTTTCAGAAGGTAAAGTGGTTATTTGTGAGAGTCGTATGCAACGAAAAGTTGCACAATCTGTAGATATAGATAAATCCAGAGAGTGGGTACTTAAAGGTGACCTTTTTACCTCTCCTAACTACTCTCGTTCTTTTCATACTGCAAGATGTCTTGTAAAATAGACATCTACATTCTTTTTTAACATTTTAAAACACTCATTATTATAATTAATAATTATCATTTATTATTTTAAAAAGTATTTTTGATAAAGTTGACATATATCAATTTATTTCTCTGTTCAAAAAGTGATAATACAACATGCTTTTAGTGAGATAGTTATTTAAAGGATTCTATATGGAAGAGATACTCATAGTACGACCAGAGATTGCACCAGATGCGTTTTTGTGGATTTTCACCGTATCAACACTTGTGCTTGTTTTTGGTGTGGCTTATGCGGCAATAATTACCTTGGCAAAGATGGGCTACTTCTCTAAGAGATGGATGACTTTAGGCTATCTATTTTGGGCATTACAAACTTACTGCTTATATAATCTCTCTGTTCAAATTCACAGTGAACCTTTTACTACTAAAGTATTGATGGTGTCAATGATGGCATATTTTTTCATTCCCCATTTGTACTTTAGACTTATAGAAGATTCTGATAAGCGATATGAACAGAGTGCTGATATAGCAGAACATAAAAATTAAGGAGGAGACATGGCAAAGGAAAATCTATCCGTATGGACAAGTATACCCTTTTGGCGTAGATCAGCTGCATGGGTAACAGGTTTTGCGTCTATTTTACTCATTTGGCTTACATTTGATACTTTAGGTCAAATTAGTATGGGTACCGATGCTGATTTAAAGGCTGGTACAACTAAGAGGGTTCCAGCTCCAACCGTAATCAACTATAAAATTGGTTATGAGATGAGTGCAAAAAGAGGACATGAAGTGCCAACCATTGGCGAAAAACAACCATTTTTTGGAAAAGAGTGGAGTGAACAAGAGGCAGCAGACCTACTACATCTTGGTAAACTTACTTCACAAGCAAAAAACTGTATGAACTGTCATACACTTTTAGGAAATGGAGCATACTATGCACCAGACCTTACAAAAGCATGGTTAGACCCAGCATGGCAAGATGGTGGTCCGATGCAAGGCATGACAGGAAAGAGTACAACAGAAGAGGCAATGGCTGAATTCTTACAACACCCGTCACAATATCCTACACACGCTCGTATGATGCCAAATCTTGGTATTACAGCAGAGGAAGCAAAAGGGTTGGTAGCTTTCCTAAAACACATGAGTTCTATCGACACAAACGGTTTCCCAAGAAACTTCTCAAAAACAGTTGATCAATTCAAAGCAGGAGGCTCAAATGCTCACTAGTATTAAAACAAATTCATTTGAAGGTAACAAAGGTAAAGAGCTTGGAATGATGTACTTTAGAGTAGCAATTATACTCTTTGGAGCTCAGCTTCTTATGGGACTTATTGCTGCTATACAGTTCTTAGCTCCAGGATTCCTCTTTGAACTATTTGACTTTAGTGTTGCTAGAATGGTTCACATTAATGCACTTGTTGTATGGATGCTCTATGCAATGATTGGTTCGGTTTACTTTATGCTCTCTGATGAGACAGGGCATGAGGGTGTTGGACTTGCTCTTGGTAAGTTGGCTTTTTGGGTACTTACAGCTGCTGTTACGGTTGTTGTTCTTGTCTATATCTTTATTCAAGTAGGTTCAGGTACAGAGGCTAGTATTTGGCTTATTAATGAGGGTAGAGAGTACATTGAAGCTCCAAGATGGGCTGATATTGGTATTGTAGTAGTAGTACTTATCTTCTACTGGAATGTATTTGCTACTTATATAAAAGGTGAAAAGACAGGAATCATGACGGTTATGGTTGCTGACCTACTTGCACTTGCAGGTCTCTATGTAGCAGGTATGGTCTTTACAGACAATATCTCTATGGATCAATTCTGGTGGTGGTGGGTAATACACCTTTGGGTTGAAGCAACATGGGAAGTGTTTGTAGGAACACTCGCTGCTTATTCACTTATTAAAATTATTGGTGCAAAAAGAGAGATAGTTGAGATGTGGCTATGGATTGAGGTGCTTATGCTCTTTGGTTCTGGTATTCTTGGTATGGGTCACCACTACTTTTGGATTGGTACACCTGAGTATTGGTGGGAGATTGGAGCATTGTTCTCTGCACTAGAGCCTGTACCACTTATTGCGATGTTTGTTCATGTACTCTACGATTGGGGTAAAGAGCAAGGAATCGCAAAAGCAGGTGGACATGTAGGAACAGTTGCAAACAATACACCAGCACTATCTTGGATTGTAACTAATGCGTTTGGAAACTTCTTGGGTGCTGGTATTTGGGGCTTCTTCCATACACTACCACAAGTAAACATCTATACACACGGTTCACAGTTTACAGCGGCACATGGTCACTTGGCATTCTTTGGGGCTTACGCGACAATTTTAATTGGAATGTTCTATATGGGTATCCAGTATGCTTATGGTATAGAGAGATTAAAGTCTACATTTAAGTCTAAAATGGCAATCTTTATGATTACATTTGGTGTAGTTGGTATGACCGTTGCATTAACCATTGCAGGATATGAGCAGGTACTTGTTGAACGTGCAGAGCTTGGTGCTGGTTGGAGTGCATTCTTTGTAGCTCAAAATCTACCATGGTATGTTCAGAGTATGATGTGGAGAGCAATTATGGGTGTGGTTACATTTATAGGGTTTGTCTACCTTGTGTGGGACTTACTTACCATTGGAAATGAAGCAAAAGAGGCACAAGCTTAATAGTTGTGCTTTGTAGGGGTAGACTGATATGTCTACCCAAAACTCATTATAAAGGAGAAAAAATGATTGAACAATTTACAGATGTTGTGCCAAGTTTCTTTGGTATGCTAAATCAAGGCCCTTTAACACTGACTATCTTTTTACATACAATAATTATATTACCAATGTTTTGGATTTATAAATCTGAAAAGAAGAAGTTAGAAGAGCAGAACTAGAGTAAAATCTATGAGAGATGGGGCTTGGTAAAGCCCCAAATTTAAAAGTGTCGTCTGAAAAATCAGACAGGGGATTCTATCGAAAAGAGCTTCAATAGGGTTAAGTTTTGAAGCTAATTTTAAATTAAAGGAGAAAAATATGAATAAGTTTTTAAGTATTGCAACAGCAACAGCATTGACAGCAAGTTTTGCATTTGCAGGAACATCGAGTATGGATTTTGCTAAAAAGTATGAAAAAGAGTGTCAAGGGTGTCATGGACCTATTCACCAAGGTGGTGTGGGTTCAGACCTTAGACCAAAAGCACTTAAAAAGAAAAATAGAGAGATGTTAGCTGAAACCATTTTAAATGGTAGAGAAAATACAGCTATGCCTGCATGGAACTCAACATTCTCTAAAGATGATGCCACGGGTATGGTTGATTGGTTAATGGATTGGAAAAATACAGTTGAGTTAAAACTAGATTTTGATGAGGTACATAAATCTTGGACAAAATTAGCTGACAGAGAAGCTTTAGCAAAAAAATATCCCAAAGCAGCAGATGTAAAAGATGTAAAAGATATCACCTTTGCAACAGAGAGAGATGCCTCTTTAGTTGATTTTATTGACTCAACTACAGGTAAAGTTCTTTCTCGTCATAAAGCAGGATTTGCTGTTCACGTTACAGTAACAAACAAAAAAGAGCCAAGATACGCATACTCTATCTCTCGTTCTGGAAAACTTACTATGTTTGATATTGCAGCTCCAGGGCAACCTGCACTTGCAACTGTTCAAGTGGGTCAAGAGTCAAGAGGTCTAGCAGTATCTCCAGATGGTAAATATGTAATGGCAGGTAACTACAACCCAGGTGGTGCAGTGCTTTGTGATGCACATACACTTGAACCTCTCAAAGTATATGACACAAGCCGTGTTATTAACACAGAGGGGCAGATTGAGCCTAGCCGTGTAGCTTATATTGCAGATACACCTTATGGACCTTACTTCTCATTTGGACTTAAAGATGCAGGGCATGTCTATGTTGTAGACTACTCTAAACCAGACTTCCCAATTGTTGGTGATATTCCAAATATTGGTAAAGTACTTCATGATGCATTCCTAAATGAGAATGAGGGTGAAGATTTTGGTCGTTATGTACAAGTAGCTTCTCAAGGGTCTGACCTTATGGGGATTGTAGACCAAAAAACCATGAAATTGGCTGCTAAAGTGCATACGGGTGAAAAATCTAAGCCACACCCAGGTCAAGGTTCATCTTGGTTCAACAAAAAAATGGGTAAACAGCTTAATGCTACACAGAGTATGAACATTGGAAAAGTTGTTATTTGGGAGTCTCCAAGTTGGAAAGTTGTTAAAGAAATTAAAACTGCAGGTGGTGGATTATTTGTTGGAACAAGTGAACATACACCTTGGATTTGGTCTGATTGTGTTCTTGGTAAACCTGAATTTTACAATGAAGTACACTTAATCAACAAAGAGACTTTAGAGACTGACAGAATTATTAAAGTTGGTAAAACTAAAGGTCAACTTATTGATGCGAAAACTAAAAAAGTACTTCAAGAGTGGGATGCAACACAACATGAAAAAGTAACTGTAAATGAAAAAGCATTTGGAAAAGAGAAAATCTTACCTATGCCAGATAAGTTGGGTGCTCCTGTAAAAGAGCCTGTTCAACCAAGACTTCTTCATGCAGAACCTGCTAACCATGGTAAATGGACAATGATTTCTGAGTGGACAACAGGTAGAATTGGTATCTACGAGTCTGAAACTGGTAAATTTGTTAAGTATATTGAAAACTTAACCACACCTACATTTACCTACTCAGTTGAGCATAGACAACACGTTCCTGGTGCGTAATGTTTAGCTTTTATATAGCATGGGCTTTTTGTCCACGCTATATAGTTTTTAAGGAAGCCTATTATTTTTTAGATACCCTCTTCTTTCCATGATAGGCTTCCTTAAGAGCTATAGCAGTGTTATTTTCTTTGATAGATAAAGATTAATAAAATGTTTTTTGATATACTAAAATAAAGTATATCAAAAAGAGAGCATTGCATGGACAAACCCTATAAATATAAAGCATTTATATCGTATGCCCACAAAGACAAGGCTTTTGCTCAGTGGCTACAGCGAGGCATTGAAAACTACAAAATTCCAAAGAGTTTAAGAGCCAAATATCCAAATTTACCCAAAAACTTAAAACGTTCTATTTTTAGAGACGAGGAGGAGTTGGCTGCTGCTTCTGACTTGTCTGAAACACTAAAAATAGCACTTGAAAACTCTGAAAAACTCATAGTTGTCTGTTCTCAAAATGCTGTTGATTCTAAATGGGTAGAACAAGAGATAGTCTACTTTAAAAAAATTCACTCAGAAGAAAAAATATTTAACATCATTAAAAGTGGAGAACCCAACGAGGTGCTTCCTAAACTTTTAGACAGTGAACCCTTAGCCATAGATGCAAGAAAACATCGTAAAATGGCTCTTATAAAAATAATTGCTTCTCTTTTAGAGATAGACTTTGCCGATTTATGGAAAAGGGAAGTTCGAGAATCATTTAGACGTACTGTTTTAGCCAGTGTGGGTGTTATTCTTTTTATCATTATGGGTGCTTATTTGTATCTGCAGTCAAATGCCATAACTTCAAACAGTGAGTTAGAGAGAATAAATGAAAAGATTTTAGAATTAAAACATGAATTGAAAGAAGAAACATTAGCTCATGATAAGGCTTATGTTTTAGGTGAAAAACTAGAAGATTTAGAAAAGAGTAAGAGAGTAAAAGAAGAGACATTGAAGTGGTTTGGTCTTTTAAAAACATCTGTTTCAAACAAAGCAAAAGAGGTTTATGACAAAGAAGGAGCTGTAAAGGCATTGATGGTTTTAGAGTCGTTGAACTCTTTAGAAGAAGATAGAATGTACGCTCGTAAAAACATGCTTCGAGCCAAGCTCTACATAGAGATTGGTGAATTTGAAAAGGCAGATGAATTTTATGATAAAGCTGTTAAAGTAGACAATCGGTATATAAATGTTTATGATTATGCTCTTTTTTTGATGAAACAAAATCAAATAGTTAAAACCAAAAAACTATTAGAGAGTTTAGATATGAAGCATTTAGACAAGGCTGAACAAGCAAATGTTTTAAACCGACTTGGTATTGTATACCGTAAGTTAAAACGACTCAAAGAGGCTAAAGTAGTTTATGAAAAAGCATTGATGTTACGTGAAGAGTTGAGTATAGAAAATCCCAAAAAATATAAACGTGATTTGGCGTGGACACATAATAATCTAGGTGTTTTGTATGGCTATAGTAAAGAGTTTGAATCAGCCGAAAAAGAGCATTTAAAAGCTTTAGCTTTACGACAAGAACTGATGCGTGACAATGCTTTAAAAGGTGACTATTATGTTTCGTGTTCTTTGCATAATTTAGGAGAACTTTACCACAATGCAGGTAAAAATAGAGCGTCAGAGAGTTACTTGTTGGCTGTCTTAAAACTAAGAACAAAACTTTACAAAAAAAATCCTAAAGAGCTAACGCACCCTTTAGCTTGGAGTAAACATGAGTTAGCCTCATTGTATGTTTCAGAGCATCGCTTCAAAGAGGCAGAGGTTTTATACAAAGAGGCGTTAGCATTAAGAGAAACGTTGGTTAAGAGTAATTTTGATGCCTACAAATGTATCTTTAATGACAGTGTAAAAGCGTTAGTCAAACTCTATAGAGAAACGGGACGTGAAAAAGAGGCAAAAAAGCTTGATTTAGAGATGAAACCAATTAAAAAAGGGGAGTGCGATGCAACATAAATTTTTATTACGTTTTATAAAACAAGAGATGGAGAAGCAGAAGATTCCTTTTAAAAACAATGAAGAGTTTTTTCATCTTTTTTTGCCTGATGAACCATGGGATTCTTATAGAAGTAATATCAGTCATTGGCTCTCACAAGGAGAAGATGGAACCATACGAAAGCGTATTTTTATAGAAGCCATTAATGAAAAGCTTGGTTTAAAATCAGAGGTTTGGGGTGCTTCTGAAGGGAGTCAAAAAGAAGCAGTGATTAAAGGTGTAGAGAAGTTAAAAGCCTCACTAATAGAGAAAGAAGAGATGTTCTCTTGGCTTCAAGAGGAGAGTTTAAGCGTTCAAGAAGAGGCATTTTTACGCTTTATAGAAACAGCTTCTATCGATGCTATAGAAAAGGAACTCTCTTTACAAAAAGATTTGTTTCAAAAAACTTCATCTTCTCAAATGTTTCTGATAGAGCTTTTTAACCTTATGTATGAACGAGGAGAATACACTTTTGTATTTGTTCATGTTTTTCCTTACCTTTTAGAGAGTTATGATAACAAGATTAAAAGTAGAAAAGCAGATATTTATGCCTCTTTACCCACACCCATGTACAAAGAGGCATTTGAGATTTTAAACTCTATAAAAGGTGAAAGTAGAGCTGAAACGATAGACCTTCAAACCTCAGCTATTTCAAACATAAGAAGAGAAAGGCTCTCTTCAAAGCACTTAAGTAAAGATGAACTCAAAATACTCTTAGCACGGCTTATTAAATGCTATACAAAAATATACACCCCTAAACAAGAGTACAGTTATTACCCTGGTATAAACCTAGCCTATATGGTAGCCATGGCAGATTATCTTTTTCCAAATGAAGAGCTAACCCAAGGCTACAGTCTCCACCAGATTTATACAGATGTTCAAAAGTCATTACAAAAAGGCAAAGTGTCAAAGAGTAAAGAGGAAAACTATTACGCTGGAATAAGCGATATTGAATTTCAATTACTTCTTAACAGACAAGGCATGGCACAAGAGTTAGAGATACTATTGGAAGAGGTTCAACCAACCATTAGCCAAGTCAACCAAACATACAGACAAATGGGGGCATTTTTTGTAGAGGTCTTGGAACGCTTTTCAGATAAAAGCAACAAACTGGCTGAATATAAAAAGTGTTTAAAAATTTTCACTGCTTACTCTTCCCTTTCCTAATGAAATAGACTTATTGTAAAATAATCTTTATCTCTCTAAGCCTAAGCAATGCTGCTAAGATAAGAGTACCACCCAACATCTCTATGGCTTCTTCTGTGGCTCTCATGAGTTCAACGATACTATCTGTGTTGAGTCTATAAAAGATATTTGAAAGCCAAATAAAATCACTGTTTGCCCCTTCATAAAAGTCCATGGCAATGGCAATAGCATAAAAAGCAAACCCTCCTAAAAACATAAGTATTCCTATGTTGTCATTTTTTTCAAAGAATTTTTTACTGGTGATATAGACAAGATAAAGTCCAAAAAGTGCAAAGGTCGGCATAAATATAACTTGCCAATAGTAACTCATGAAACCTGTTTTTAGAACCTCTTCTGTTACTATTTCTCCTACATCTGAACCTATATGCTCATGTATTTCAAACATATCATCAAAACCTAAATAGATAAAAAAGAGGGAGATAACCAACCATTTCCATTGCTTCTCCTCTTTATAAAAAAAGAAATAGACTATGCCTACTAAAATCATAATAGTAAATGAGAAGAAGGTAGGAACATTTCTCTCTCTTGTTATATCAAGATAATTATCAAAAAGATAATTATCTTGAATATCTATTATGTAAGAGCTATAGAAAAGAGCTAAAAATAAGAGAGCGATAATAGTAAATGAGAATAGAATGTTTTTTGTATTTAATGTTATGTGAAAGGAGTGTTTCATAGAGTAACCTTTATAGTATAAATCTTTAATGAATTATAACATTAAAAAACTTTATTAAACATATATTTATTGTTTTATGTTACAATTTGTTTAGAATTAGTAATAAATATATTTACTTTTTCAAATAAATAAAAAAATAGGAGACAATCAAAATGAGAATTTTGAATAAAAAAGTGATTTGTAGTGCAGGAATTATTGCATTAATATTATTATCACCATCAATGACATTTGCAAAAGGTCATAGTGGAAAATCAGGTAAACATGGACAGAGTGGACAAAGTGGACATCACGGAAAATCTGGTAACTCTGGACATAATGGTAAGTCTGGAAAATCTGGTAATTGGGGTGGGGGAAATGGAGACAACTTAGGTGAAAGTTGCACCCCTTGTAAAGGTGGATTAAGTGCAATACTTCTTAGAAATGATGGACCAAGTGTTACTGTAAGCATTAAAAGTGGTAAAGATGGAGGTAGTGGAAAGTCAGGAAAACATGGTAAACATGGAGGTAGTGGAAAATCAGGGAAACATGGTAAACATGGAAATAGTGGGAAATCAGGTAATTGGGGTAACAACTCTTTCTCTAAGTATGTAGAATCAGGAGATACTTTTACTTATAGTACAAATGGGAAAATGAATAACAATATTTATATTAATGGTGCTTATCTGCATACAAGTTGTTCTAAACCTCTTAATGCTGGTATGAAGATTGGTGACTTTACCTTGGTTTCTGCAACTTCTGCAAGGACAGGAGATGTTCTTTGTACCCTTCCTGACGCACCACAACCTAACGAAACAGGAAGTGTATGTGGGGTTGTTTATAATGATTTAAATAATAATGGAACCCAAGATAATGGTGAAGAGGGAACAAGAGGTATTGTCGTATCTGTTCTCGATGCTAATGGTAATACCAAAACAGCTAAAACACGTATAACAGGTTCTTATTGTGTTGAAGATGTTGCCACAGGTGATGCAAAGGTAACAGTAAAAGAGTCAACCTTACCACCAAAAGCTAATTTAACAGCAGGAGATAACCCTTCAGATGTAGTTGTTAAAGCAAATGTAAGAAATGATGCAGGTAAAGATGGATATACCTTCCCTGACAATCCTGTAGATGAAACAGGAAAAGTATGTGGAGTAGTATTTTTAGATACCAATGCAAATAATAAATTTGATAGAGGCGATGAGCTACTTGACAATGTAACTGTTAATGTAAAAAATAACAATGGAGATAATATCGCATCAGGAACAACAGCTTCTGGTAAATATTGTATAGCAAATGTACCTGCTGGAAAAGCAATTGTTGATGTAGATGAAGATACATTACCTGAAAATTCTGGTCAAGTTGTAGGAGAAGACCCAAGTTCAGTAACAGTAAAAGCAGGTGAGGATAATTGGGCAGGAAAAGATGGCTATGGT
>Ga0256832_1001090_pt1 | contig 18275 bp, 15 predicted proteins | sample 134614metaG_FD_190534 | JGI IMG/M metagenome (GOLD analysis project Ga0256832, IMG submission 190534) | Hydrothermal vent microbial communities from Lau Basin, Pacific Ocean - 134-614 | ecosystem: Environmental > Aquatic > Marine > Hydrothermal vents | place: Pacific Ocean: Lau Basin | collected...
GGTCGCGCAGAGCCGCGTTTCTCGACCCTATCGAATTTCGGCGCCAAAAAACAAAATTTTTTCCGTTTTGCGGCGTTTTTGGCCCCTTCAAAACACCTTTTCCGCAATTACGGACTCGTTACGCATCAATATAAAAGAAAGGCCGGAATCTTTGCATTTTCGAGGCCCTGGAGACGCCTGTTTTTCCACAGAACTGACGCTGCGTAACCTGTCCCCCCTACCCTGTCCCCCCTAAAATCGAATATGGCGAGAAAATGGCAATACTTAACCCATACATAATTAGTGTGCCATTGTTTTGCCACATTTGATTTTTGGGGGGACAGGGTGGGGGGACAGACTGCTCGAAAAATTATCGTTACTTTTCAGTGACTTATGGCGGCGTGTCCCCCCGGACCACTGTCCCCCCTATTTTCATAAAAGTCGTGAGAGATTCTATTTTACACCTATAATTTTCAAAAAACGGGAATTATTAAGAGAAAAAAAGTTCTGTATGAAAGTGTTGAGAAAAAGGGGGGACAGGGGACAGCCGATTTTCTGGAATTTCGCCGCCTTCAAACGGCGAGTTTGGCGCCTTGAATCCGAATTACGGACTTGTTCAATTTGAAAGCAAAAAAAGGCCCGCCCGGCGCCATGGGGGAGCGCCTTGCGGGCGGGCCAGTCTTGCGTCCGGCGCCTACCACAACACCGGAACGCAAACTCTGCTACAGTATGTCATCGTCTGTTTCGGGCAGTTCGTCAACGTCAACGGGGATCCATTTCGGAATGCGAAACGTTCCTCTATCCGGTGCTGGCCATTCGCTTTCGTCTTTCGGGAGCCAGTAATAGTGCCGAACCCCATTCTCATCGCGGAGTCGCATGCGCCGATTGAAGTGCCTCGTCATCTTGAGCGCGCGGAAGATGAACCCGTTTGCCTTGCGGTGGAAGTCGCCATTGCCGCCGAGGATGTCCTCGAACACCTGGCGCGCCGTGATGGCCACCCACACGCCCATCTGGCCTTCCGTGAAGCCTGTGTCGTCTCCGACGAATTCCTCGATGGGCCGCGGCGTCTTGTAGTAGGCGTCGATCTCTTCCGCCAGAGCGAGCTCCGGGATTTCCTCGAAGGCTTCTTCACGCTTGGCGTCGGCAATCTCCTCCGCCTCTCCGGAGAGCCACAGAGTGCGCTCTCCGCTGTTCCAGTAGTGCAGGGCCTCGGCCCATATCTGATCGCGCTCCTCGACGAGCCTGTCCGTCGCTATGGGGTGATTCTTGTTCAGCCCCGGACCGAGCCTGATCGGCAGGTAGCGCCGGTTGCCCGTCGGGTCGCGCAGGAATTTCTCCTCGTTCGTCGTTCCCCACAGGACGAACGTCCGCCGGGCCGCGACAACATGACGCGCATAGGCCGGGCGAACCTTGTCCACCGTCTCGGTGATGAATTTCTTGAGCGTGTCTGATTCGCCCTTCCGGAACGCCACCATCTCCGCCGCCTCGATGAACCAGGCGCCTTGCGTGGCCTCGAAGACCTCCTTGCGGCGCGTCAGATCACCGGGCAGCGTGGTGTAAAAGCCCTTCTCGCCCTTCCATGGGCGCCCGAAGGCCAGCGTCTGGATGAACGATGTCTTGCGGCAGCCCTGGCCGCCGGACAGCACGGGCATGTAGTCGAACGAGATGCCGGGTTTCATCGCCCGGGCGACGGCGCCTAGCAGGCACACCCGGGCCGCGGCCCGGTGATAGGCGTTGTCTTCGACGCCGAGGTAGTCGATGAACAGCGTATCGACGCGCTTCTCGCCGTCCCACTCCGGCAGCGCGTTCAGCTTGTCGCGCACCGGGTGGTAGCTGTTGTTCATGGCGATCATGGCGATCATTTCGTGGACGCGCGTCACGCCATATTCGACGCCGTAGCCGCGGGGGCGCTCCTCGGATTTCGGCGGGCGGGACAGCAGCGCCTGAACGGCGCGCGCGTCCTGCTCGTCGATTCCCGTTTCCGTATCCAGCGGATCCATTTCCGGAAGGTCGTCAACGTCCGGCAGCCCGAGGCGCAGCGGCTTCGTGCGCACGATGAGCCGGGACATTTCGTTGAAGGCCCATCTGTTCCGGATGCGCCGGTCATTCATCATGATGGTGAACAGGTTGTGCGTTGTCGGGCGCAGTGCGCCGTCGTTGCCGACCTGCAAGTTCGTCACCCATGCGTGCGGGTCTTTCTCGTCCGCGGCCTTCTTGCCGCTCTTGGGCTTCCCGCGGGCGCTGGCGCGCGTCTCCGCCTCGTCGGGCACATCGGCGTCATCGTAGCTGAGATCGCTGTCAGCGGGCTTCTCTGCCCCCGTGGCGCCGCGATCCGCGTCTTCCGGAACGTCCTCGTCCGTGAAGGCGTCGTCAACGTCACCGAAGCGCTCCTTGTTCATGAACCCGGCGAAGCCCGGCACGTCCTTGAGCCATTTCTTCATTGCCTTGTAGGACGGCATCTTGGTGACTGGCGTTTCCGCATCCGCGGAGCGGTCCTTGTCGCCAAAGAGGCACAGGCGAACGGCGTCGAAGCTGTTGCAGAGTTCTCCCGCGCACGGGTCGGTCGTGTGGTGGCTGTAGAGCCATTGATCCTCGTAGATGACCACACCAGCCAGCCCCGAGCCGCCGATGGCCTGATAGCGGTTGGGGTCTTCCGTGGGCTCGTAGTAATCCGTCAGGTAGTCCGCGATCGTGGTGTGGATGTCGCCGGTGAACCGGCACCACGCGCCGACGATTCCGGGCTTGTCCAGGGGCCATCCGGCCTTCTGCATCCGGTCGCGCAGGCTGTGTTCCTTGAGGGGGTTCCGCGGCAGCGTGTCGTAGTCGAACAGCGCGCCTTCGCCGTGCTCCGCCTCCCACGCCTCGATGACCTCATCGGGATCGAGGATTTCGCCCTCGTGGTGCTTGAAGAGATAGTGCTGGTCGCGCGCCGCGGTGGGCATGAACATCATCTGCGCCACCCGGTGGGATACCGGGTCGATGGCCTTCATCGTCGGGTCGATCATCTTCGAGACGATGCGCGACAGAGGCTCATGCTCTTCCGGCAGGATGGCGCGTGACAGCGGGATGATGAACCGGAAGCGCGGCTCCTGTTTCGAGCTGGAGCGCGTCGTGTGGGCCACCCATTCATACCGGCAGATTTCGGCTTCGCCTTTCTTGATGCGGCGCAGCACGGGACGGACGTTCTCGTCGAGGTCGATGGTCAGGATGCGCCGCGGCTGGATGGCGTCTTTCCGGCGCGAGCCGTTCTTGCAGTGGGCGGCGAAGAAGTAGCCGTTGGCGTTCTTCTTCTTGAGCTTTTCAGGGAGGCTCAATTGCAGGTATTGAGCGAAGGTTTCGTCTGTCCGGTATGGCTCCCGGAAAAGATCAATGAAGCGCAGCCATGTTGTGTTTTTGTTCTTTACCTTCCCCTTGTCCTTGTGCCCTCGGGCGTAGGGGATGGGAAGGACTTGTTTTTCGTCTGGCATCGTGGTAGTCCCCATGGTGAGGGTGGCCACGCCCCGGTGTTGTCGGTGACGCTTGGTCAGGCCCCCTCGACTGCCCTCCTCGGGTGGGTGAGAAGGACCTCCTGTCGGCCTCGCTACAGGAGGTCCTTCGATTCTGCGTCAAGGCCCTCGGCGTCGGCCAGAGAGGCCGGGCAGGCGTTTTTCGGTGGACGGCCTGCCTTTTGGGTCGTAATGTAGGGGGCGAGGTCATCGAAAGACACGAGGCCACCGTTATCCGCCGAGATGGCGGCTACGGCCTGCGCCCGGTGCAGGGGGAGTTCCTGCCTGTTGATCCACTGATACACCGTTGCCTTTCCAGTGTTCAGCGCCTTGGCGAGGGTGCCAATAGACCGCAATTCGACGCGCCCCCGGTAGGGGCCAACGGGCGCCGCCAGCAGGAGCCATGCCATGAGAGGGTTCTTGATGGGCAGTTTGACGGCGATGTCGCCCCGCCTCATCACCTCTTCGATGGGGTTCTCAATTTTCATTTGACAAATCCTCCGTGGGTGTGCATAAGAGCCTTATGGCACACATGTTATGCCATGTCAACACACCCGAACGAGGAGAAAATCAATGTCGATCGACAAGACGGTTGGCGCCATGACCGAGGCGCTGGAAGTGCTCGCCGCCGAACTCAAGGAGGCGCGTATCGCACAGGAGAAGCACAATCTGCTGCTCAAGGAGATGCTGGAGAAGGTGGGCGGAGCGAAACCGGCGCGCAAGACGCGCACGCGCAAGGCGAAGGCCGAGCCGAAGGAGGAGCCCGAGGCCGCCACCGAGGCTGCGGAGGAGGCCAAGCCCGCCCGCAAGACGCGCACGCGCAAGAAGAAGGCCGAGCCGGAGAAGACCGAGGTGACGGTGGCCGATGTCACCGCTCTGGCGGCCAAGTGGCTGTCCGACACGGGCGAGGACAAGGAACTGCGCGCCGCGCGCCGCTCCGCCATCAAGGAAATCTGCCAGGACCTCGGCGTCACGCGCATTTCGATGATCCCCGAAGAGGACGCCGCGAAGGCCATGGACCTGCTCCAGGCTGCCATCGACGGCGAGGCTGCGGCGGCGGATGACGACGAAGACGATCTGCTGTAGCCGCCATGCCGGGTTCTCACGCCAGACTGTCTCCTTCTTCGGCGCATCGCTGGACGGCATGTCCAGCCGCGCCGGGGGAGGAGGCCGGGACGCCCGATAGCGCTGGCATCGAAGCCGCTATCGGGACGGCCTTTCACCACTTTGCCGCAATCTGCCTTGAGGAGGACCGCGAACCCGAAGAATTCATCGGGGAGGCGTATTGGCTCGACATCCCTGACAAGGACGGGAACCCGATTCGCACATGCATCGAGTTTGATGAGGAGATGGCCGAGGCCATGCACGCCGGGCTCGACGCGCTGCGGGACGAGATGGCCGACCCCTCCGCGCAGATGTATGTGGAGAAGCGAGTCTCACTCACCAAGTGGCTCGGGGAAGAGGCGTTCGGGACGGCGGACGCAATCATCGTGCTGCCGGAGCAGCGCCGGATGATCGTTTTCGACTGGAAGTATGGCCGCGGCGTCCCTGTTTCGCCCGTGGAGAACAAGCAGGGCCTGCTTTACGCGCTTGGCGCGTGGACGGCATACGCGCCAGCGTCTTTCATTGAGGACCCGGCCCCTGTTGAGATCGAGATATGGATTGAGCAGCCGCGATGCCCGGGCGGCGGCGGGCGCTGGTCGCTGACCCGCGGAGAACTGCTTGAGTGGGGCGAGTTCTTCCGGGAGGCCGCGGCGGCGACGCGCGCTCCGGAACCCGCATACAGCCCGGGTGAAGACACCTGCAAATGGTGCTCCGCCAAGGCCACGTGCGAGGCGCGTGCGCAGTTCCTGCTTGAACTGGTGAACGCAGACTATGACGAGCTGGCGGATGAGGCCACATTCGGGGAGGATACCGGCCCCATCTCGAAGGAGATGCGGACGAAGATTCTCCTGAACAAGAAGATGATCGAGCAGTGGCTTGAGCAGCTTCATGCCGACGCCATCTCGGAACTCATGCTTGGCAAGCCGGTGCCCGGGTTGAAGCTTGTCGCCGGGCGCCGCGGCCCGCGGCATATCCCCGTAGAGGTTCAGCAGGAGGCCATGGAGGTTGCGGAAGAGGTGTTTGGCGACGCCGTGTTCCAGCGGAAGCTTCTCCCCGTCTCGAAACTGGAGAAGATGCTGGGCAAGGAGAATTTTGACCGGGCCTTCGGGCATTGGGTCAAGCAGAATCCCCCGAAGCCGATCCTGGTGCCGGAGGATGACAAGCGGGAGGCCGTAGCTCCGGCCTCCAGCCTGTTCGATGATGACGATGTGTCATAGAACCGAAGAAACGGAGAAACGAAGATGAGCAAACTGGACAAGATCGGAAGGGTGAAGCTGCGCAACGTGAGGCTGTCCTACCCCTATCTCTACAAGCCGGACACGCAGGAGAACGATGACGGTGAGATCGTCAAGACCTATCGGGCGAGTTTCATCACATGCCCCGGCGATCCGGAATTCAATACCAACATGGCGGCCATCAAGAAGGCCATCAAGGAGGTCAAGGAGGAGAAGTGGGGCAGCAAGCAGCCGAAGATCAAGCCGGACAGGATGGCGGCGCAGAAGCTGGACGCGGATGAGCACCCCGAGGAGATCGAGGGCTGCTATCGTATCTCGGCGCGCGCCAAAGAGGAGTTCAGGCCCGCTCTGGTGGACAACCGCAAGGGCCGTGATGGCCACTGGCTCCGGCTGGAGGACGACAAGACGAACCGGCTTTACGCCGGGTGCCGGGTCAACGCCGTGGTCACTTTTTGGGCCATGGACCATCCAAAGTTCGGCAAGCGCATCAATTGCGTGCTGGAATCCGTGCAGTTCCGGGCGGATGATGAGCCGTTCGGTGACGCCGCCCCGGTGAACCCTGATGATGTCTTCGGTGACGATGACGTGCCGGAGGATGTCCTCGATGACGACGATCTGGACGATCTGGATGATGGCCCGGATGTGTCTGACGACGATGACGACGACGATCTGCTGTAGCCAGCAGACGCGCCCCCGGGAGGCATGTCAACGTTTCCTCCCTGGCGCTCCGTTTCCCGGGGGCGCATTCAAACACCATCACCGGCGGGTGTTTCATGATACTGGATTTCGACTTCGAGACGTATTGCGAGCTTGACCTGACGAAAGTCGGGACGGATGTCTATTCCAAGCACCCGTCCTGCGAGCCTGTTCTGCTCGCCTATTCGATCGACGAAGGTCCTGTCCGGCAATGGGACCTCTTTGAGGATGGTCCGGAATTTCCAGCCGATTTCATGGACGCGCTGGAGGACCCGGACTGTGAGGCGTGGGCGCACAATGCCGCCTTCGAGCGGCAGATACTCCGCAACGTCTGCCGGATAAAGGTTCCAGTGAAGCGCTGGCGCGATACGATGATCCTTGCGCACGCTTGTTCTTTTCCCGGCAAGCTGGAGAAACTTGGCCCCATCATCGGCATGGATGACGACAAGCGGAAGATCGCCCGGGGCAAACTTCTCATCCGCCGGTTTTGCACGCCGCGGAAGCCGACGAAGAACAAGCCGTGGACGCGCGAAACGCCGGAGACATCACCCTCCGAATGGGAAGAGTTCAAGGAATACAACAAACAGGATGTTGTCGCGCAGCAGGAGGTGCGGCGGCGCCTGCGCAGGTTCATGCCGTCAAAAAAGTGGTGGCGGTTCTGGCATCTGGATCAGGTCATCAATCAGCGCGGCATGCCGGTCAATCGCCAGATGGTCAAGAACGCCATCCGGATATATGAGGAGGAGGTCGCCCGGCTCAAGGCCGAGTTGATCGAGATTACCGGGCTTGACAACCCGAACAGCGGGCCGCAGTTCCTTCCGTGGGCGAAAGAGCATGGCTACCCGTTTGATGATCTGAAAAAGGGTCACGTGGCGCGTGGCCTTGAGGTGGCGAAACAGGCCATGGAGCGCGATGGCGCCTCCCCCGAGGAGTATCGGCGCGCGAAGACGCTGGCCGCGGCGCTTGAACGCCGGGCCGTCATGTCGCAGACCTCTCCGAAGAAATATTACGCGCTGGATCGGGCGACGGGGCCGGACGACAGGCTGCGGAACACGTTTCAGTTTTTTGGTGCGGCGCGCACGGGGCGCTTTGCCGGGCGCATCTTCCAGCCGCAGAATCTTCCCCGGCCCGCGGGCGAGTATGAGAACAAGATGCCGCAGCTTGCCAAGGCCATCGAGACGCTTGATGCGGACAGCCTGCGGGTTGTCTTTGGCGACCCGATAACGGCGCTCAAATCCGCCATCCGTCCGGCCATTCAGGCGCCGGAGGGGTTTGTGTTCGCGGACTGCGATCTATCAGCCATCGAGAACCGCGGAATCGGCTGGATCACGGGGGACAACAAGATTCTGCGCGTGTTCGAGCGCGGGCGTGACCCGTATCTGGATTTCGGGTCACTGATGTTCAAGCGCAGTTACGAGGACGTGAGCGCCGAATATGCGGCGGGAAATGGCTATGTCCGGAAGGTCAGCAAGCCAGGTGTCCTCGGGTGCATTGCCGCCGGAACGCCGGTCTTGACGGGACGGGGATGGGTTCCGATTGAGCGCGTGAGGGCGTCGGATGTGGTATTCGATGGGAGGGAGTTCAGGCGTTGCGGAGGGGCGGTGTATAGGGGGCGAAAGAAGGTTATCGAGGCCGCCGGTGTGATGATGACGCCGGATCACAAAGTGTTGGTTGGAGAGGACAGATGGCTGCGCGCGGACAGTATGCGAAAGAACCATATGTGCCAGGCGCTTGTGTTGGCGCGTGGACGGTTGTCGAGTTTCTTGGGGTCCAGATTGGCGCCGGTCAGATGTATGTCGTTGAATGCCAGTCAGGGCATCGGAGGAGGCTCAGGCGGTCGAGGCTTGACCGGAGTGTCGCGTGCCGGGAGTGCTCCCGATATGAACAGCGGGAGTTTTTTGGGTGCTCTGATTCGACGTGGGAAGTTTTGGCCAATAGGTTCTACGCAATTAGGGCGCGATGCGACCCTGTGCGAGGACATCGCAGGTATGGGCTCCGCGGGATCAGGTGCAGGTTCCGCAATGCCAGTGACTTCGTTCGGCATGTTGTCTGTGATCTCGGGTTCGTTGACGGGGATACGAGGGAAATTGATCGGGTGGATAACGCAGGGCACTATGAGAAGGGGAACCTTCGTCTCGTGTCTCGGCAGGCGCAGTGCCATAACATGGAGACAAACAGAGAAATTCTGCACTTGGGCCGGGTGTGGTGTGCGGCAGAGTTCCATCGCCGTTTTGCGCCTCGGTATCGGGATCCAAGCACCGTTGCGAGGAAAATTCGCTCGGGTAAATCTGCCGAAGAGATCATTGCGGAACAGGCCAATTGCAGAGGCCCATACTTACGACATTCTTGATGTCGAGGAAACGCAGCGGTTTGTTGTCATGGGGGCGCGCGGCCCTCTTGTGGTGCACAATTGTGGCTATATGCTCGGCGCCGGGGAGGTTCGGGAGAACAAGAAGACTGGCGAAATGGAAGCGACAGGGCTCCTCGGCTATGCGTGGTCAATGGGCATCAAACTGACGCCGGAAGAGAGCGCGTTGTCGGTCAAGACGTTCCGCGACGAGTATCGCGACGTGGTGAAGTTTTGGCATCAGATCACGAAGGTTGTGAAGGCGGTGACGCGCACGGGCCGCCCGGCGCGGATCAAGTGGTTTCACGTTGACCTGTATGGGCCGTTCTTGAGGATCAGGCTTCCCTCTGGCCGGTATTTGCACTACCATAAGCCTCGCGTCATGCCGTGGCGGACGCCGTGGGGCGAGAAGCGGCCCTCGTTCACTTACATGGGCTTGAATGACCGTTCTCAATGGACGAGGATCAGCACACACGGCGGGAAGCTTCTTGAGAACATCACGCAGGCGGTGGCGCTTGACCTGCTGCTGCACGGGATGATGAATGCACACCGCCGCGGGCTGGACATCCGGATTCATGTCCATGACCAGATCGTCGTCCAGACGCCGGAGAGCCAAGCCGAGAAGAATTTGGCGGCGCTTCGGGAATGCATGATCGACGCCCCTCAATGGGCGCGCGGGTTTCCGTTGGATGCCGCTGGGTTCTTGTCTCCGGTGTTCACGAAGGATTGATGCCATGCTGGAATTGGTGAAATACGCCATTGGCGCGCTGGCCCTGTGGTGGGTGGTTCGCAAGATCGGCAGGAGTTTGGAGAAGGACTACGAGGGGTATTGATATGGGAATCATCTTGATTGCGGGGTATCTCATCGTTGCGGCGGCGCTTGTCTTGCAATGCGCATGGCAGGACCCCTATGGCGGCTCGAATTCGGGAGTTCAATGCTTCATTGGGGCGTTGGCGTGGCCTCTCATTGCGTTGGTGCTGGCCGCGGCGTTTGGCCTTACGTTCACAGCACGCGCCGCCGCCGGGCTGGCCGCGCGTCATCGAGGGGGAGGACGATGAGCAGCGGGATTTTTCTTTTCGTGTTTCTCGGCGCCGCGGCGCTTGGGTTCTTGTGGGCGGCGTATCCGGTCATGGACGTGCAGTCCATGCCGCCGCGCCCGCTGCCCCCGCCCCCGGACTACATGCGCGGCAAGGGGGACGACAATGCAGAATGAGGCGGCTATCGAGGGGCGGTGCGCCCGGCTTGCGGAGAAGCGCGGGTGGCTCGTCCGAAAATTGAGTTATCCGGGCCGCCGCGGAGCGCCAGATCGGATGTTCGTCCGGGCCGGGAGGGTTTGGTTCGTCGAGTTCAAGGATCCCATGGGCGAGGTTTCCGCGCTCCAGAAGTATGAGATCGGGAATCTCCGCAAGGCTGGTGCGGATGTGTCTGTCATATCGTCCGAAGCGGATTTTCTGGCGGGGCTGAAAAAGCGGACTGTCTGATGAAGCTTTCGACGGACATAAAGCATTTCTTATATGGCCCGCCGGGCGGAGGGCTGTGCTTTGCCGATTTCGAGCCCTATCAGGTCTGGATGACCCGGCAGGCCGTGAAGCTCCCCTACTGCTATCTGGCGGCAGGTATGGGCCTCGGGAAGACCGCCGTGTGCTTGAAGGCGATTCAGGTCTGGCGAGACAAGCTCGGCGTGCGAAAGCCCTTGGTGATCGCGCCAAAGGCCGTGGCCGAGCACACATGGCCGGAAGAGATCGAGAAGTGGTATTTTGCCCGCGGGTTCAAGCCAGCTGTTCTTGTTGGCCCGAAGGAGCAGCGCGAAGAGGCTTTGCGCGATCCGGAGGCTAACATATTCATCGTTAATTATGAGAATGTGCCGTGGCTTTACTGGCGTCTGCCTGGCCGGAAGTGGGATTTTGACGCCCTCATCTACGACGAGGCGACGCGCTTGAAGTCCGGGAAGCTGCGGACGGCGAAGGTTGCGAGGAGAGACGGCTCGACAGGCGGGAATCGGCTATCTGCTTTTGCCATGCTGTCCCGCCGGAGGTTCGGGTTCAAGCGCGTCGTTGAGCTGTCCGGGACGCCCACGCCGCAGGGCCTGATTGACCTGTGGGGGCCTTTCTATCTGCTTGACAGGGGGAAGCGGCTTGGCCGCAACATCACGGCATTCCGGGAGCGCTGGTTCACGGAGAACAAATACGCCTACAAATGGGTCCCGCGCCCCGGCGCGTTCGAGGAGATCATGGACCGCGTGTCCGATGTCATGTTCGCGCTTCGCGAGGAGGATTACCTTCGGCTGCCCGAATTGAAAGTGGTGGACAGGTGGGTGACTCTCCCGCCGAAGGCGCTGCGTGAATACAAGCGTTTGGCGCGCGACGCCGTGCTCGAAGAGAAGGGCATCGTGGCGGTGAATAACGCCGTGCTCGTGAACAAGCTGCTGCAATTCGCCAACGGCAGCGTCTATGATACGGAGAAGGGCGTTCATCACTTCCACAAGGAGAAGCTGGACGAGCTGGAATCCATTATTACGGAAGCGAACGGGGCGCCGGTCCTGGTGTTTTATTCGTTCGAGTTCGACAAGGACAGGATCAAGAAGAGGTTTGGCCGCCGGGTCCGGGTGTTTGGTGAGTCTCCGAACGACATGCGGGATTGGAACGCCGGGAAGATTTCAATACTGCTCGCGCACCCGGCCAGCGCGGGCCACGGGCTGAACTTCCAGCACGGCGGGAACATCGCCGTGTGGTATGGCTTGACATGGAACCTGGAGCACTATCTTCAGGCCATGAAGAGGTTGCATCGCCGCGGCCAGCGGGCGGATACGGTGTTTGTGTATCGCATCCTTGCGAGGAAAACGTGGGATGTTCGGCAGCGCCCGATTCTGGAAGGGAAGCAGGACGAGCAGGACGCCATAATGGAGGCCCGAAGGGTCATTGTGAATGGAGGAGATTTGTGATGGCCCGGACGGCCCGGAAAGATGAGTTCCCGCCCCTTGACGGCTATGACCCCGATGACGTGGCGGCTGTCGAGAGGGCGCGCAGGCACAAGGCCAACCCGCAGGAGGACCCAACGCCGGTTCTCGGCGGCGTGACGATCTCGTGGCTCGCCAGCGTGTTCCAGACGGACCATAAGCGCGTGAAGCAGCTTCTCCGCGGCGTTCCCCCGACGCGCGTAACTGGACATGGCCCTCTGTATGACATCCGCGTTGCCGCCGCACGGCTTGTTCCTCCGAAGGCGACGGTTGAGGAGTATTTGCGGCTTGCCAAGCGCGCCGATCTTCCCGTGGCGATTCAGCATCAATTCTGGAGTGCCATGCAGAAGCGCCAGAAGTATGAGGAGGACGCCAAGCAGCTGTGGCGGACGGAGGCGGTTCTCGACGCGCTCGGAGATCTCGCCAAGGAGATCCGCGGGTCTGTCATGCTGTGGATGGACAACGTGGATCGTGAAGTGGGGCTGAACAAGGAACAGCGTGCCGCGCTTCAAGCGCAGACGGATCATCTCATGAAGAAGATTCACGAGATCATGGTTGAGGCGCCGCGGCGGAATGCGCATCCGTCATCAGTCGAGGAGATTGACCGGCTCATGGAAGCGACGGAGACGGCGCAGCGCAAGGAACTGGTTACGTCGCGCGATCTTGAAGACGAAGACATGGACCTGCTGTGATGAAGAAGAACGTGCTCCCGGAGTTCGCCTCTATCGAGGAGATGATGGCCTATACCGCCGAGGGTGTTCGGCCAGCCGAGCGGTTGACCGTATCGCAGGCTGCCGAGCGGTATCGGGTCATTTATAACCCCGGGTCATATGTGGGGCCGTGGAGGAACGAGACGACACCCTATCTCGTTGAGTTCATGGACACTCTCACGTCGGAGGATTACACCGGCGCGATCTTCGTCGGACCGGCGCAGTCAGGGAAATCCGATTGTGCTCTGAACTGGCTGACGCACGGGATTGTTTGCGATCCTATGGACATGATGTTCATTGACAAGTCCATGGATACGGCGCGCGTGTTCTCCATGACGAAGCTGGACAGGCTGCATGAGCATTCTCCGGAGGTGGCCGCCCGCCTGCGCCCCGGGCGAGACAATGACAATCTGTTTGACCGGCGCTACAAGTCGGGGATGATTCTGACGGTCACTTGGCCGACGAAGAACAACCTGTCGGGCAAGTCGATAGCCAAGCTGTGGCTGGCTGACTATGACAGAATGCCGCAGGACATCGACGGTGAAGGCTCCCCCTACTGGCTGGCCAAGCAGCGCACGAGGACATTTGGCCGGTATGGCATGACGGTGGCGGAATCGTCGCCATCCTTCCCCGTGGATATGGTGAAGTGGGTCAAGCAGACGCCACACGAGGCGGCGCCTTCGCAAGGTATCCTGGCGCTCTACAATCAGGGGGACCGCCGCCGGTGGCTGTGGCGGTGCGTCAAATGCCATAACGCTTTCGAGCCGGACTTCAAGCACATGAAATGGCCGGATTCGGAGGACATTCAGGAGAGCGCCGCCGCCGCATGGATGGAATGCCCTACTTGCGGGGCCAGATATACGCAAGAGGGCGCGGACGGGCTGCCCGGCAAGCACGAAATGAACCGGCGGCATGCGCGTTGGATCAAGGACGGCATGGTGTGGACGCCCGGTGGGGAGGTCACCGGAGAGCCATATGAATCCGACATTGCGTCTTTCTGGCTCAAAGGCCCCGCCGCAACGTTCGCGTCGTTTGAGAGCATTGTCTCTGATTACCTCAAGGCGGAACGCACCTATCTGGCGACGGGTGAGGAATCCGAACTCCAGACCGTCGTCAATACAACGCTGGCCTTGCCCTATATTCCGCGTTCGGAGCAGACGGTCAGGTCGCCCGAGCAGTTGCGAGCGCGCGCAAAGAATTTCGGGATTCGTGTCGTCCCTCCCGGCGTCAGGTTCCTGGTGGCAACGATCGACCTCCAGAAGAACCGCTTTGTTGTGCAGGTTCACGGCATGGGGTCCGGGGAGAGCGGCGAACCCGATTGGTGGATCGTTGACAGGTTCGACATCCGGAAATCCCGTCGCCGCGATGAGGACGGGGATCGGTCGTGGGTCAATTTGGCCACGCATCCGGAGGACTGGCGCCAGTTGACGGACGAGGTTTTGCTCAAGACGTATCCGCTTGGTGATGGCTCCGGACGGCACATGGCGATCAAGATGGTCATGAGCGATTCCGCCGGATCAAGCGGATTTACGACGAATGCCTATGAATTCGTCAGGTGGCTTCGCCGCGGGGACGAGACAGACATCCTCGATGAGGACGGAAAGCCAGTTTATGTTTGGGAGCCGGGCCTCGCGGCGCGCTACCATCTTCTCCGCGGCGCCACGTCGAAGCGCGGCCCACGTGTCCGGTTGACATATCCCGATGCGGGCCGGAAGGACAAATATTCTGCTGCCCGCGGAGAGATTCCAGTATGGGAAGTCAATACGCAGGTGCTCAAGGATAAGATCGACGCCATGCTGGACCGCACGGACCCCGGCGGGCGTATCCAGTTCCCTGACTGGCTGCCAAAATCGTTCTATCGGGAGCTCACTGTCGAGGTGAAGGATCCGAAGAAGGGATGGCATAATCCGAAGAACTATCGGAATGAGAGCTGGGACCTGCTGGTTTACAACATGGCGGCGCTGCTCACGCCGGACATCGCTATCGAGCAGATAGATTGGAAGGACCCGCCACCATGGGCGCGCGAATGGGATGAAAATGATATGGTTTTCGATCCCGACTCGACAAGCGAGCCGTTTGAGGCTAAAGAGGAGTCTGACGTGGATCTGACGGCGCTCGGGAAAGACCTTGGATGACAGCGACGCTCACACTATCGCAGCGCCTTGTTGAGGCGGAACAGGCGTATCATGATCTCGTGCGTGGCGCGAAGCCGTCTGTCGTCGTCGATCAGAACGGTGAGCGCGTCGAGTATCAACATGCGAATATCTCGGCGTTGAGGTCTTACATCCGTGATCTCCGAGAGCAGATTGCCGCGGCCAACGGGAACGCTGTTCCGAGAGGCCCGATGCAAGTATTCATGTGAGGGCCGCGCTTTGACAAGTTTGGCAGACAGGGTTGCCATTGCAAGGGACATCGCGGAATGCGTTGACCCAAAGCTGGCCGTGAAGGCGCTCGGCGGTGCGCATGAAGCCGCGGATGCGTTTGATCGCTCCGTGGCCTTGTGGTCGCCCCCGCTCATGTCTCCTGACCAGGAGGTCCTCCCCGAGAAGGACACGCTGGATAGCCGCGTTCGCGATGTGCTGCGAAACGACGGGTATGCGCGCAGCGGCGCCTCATTGCAGCAGGATTCCGTTGTTGGCGCGCTGTATCAACTGACGGCGAGGCCAAACTTGCGCGTTCTTGGGCTCCAAGACGACCCGGAGTGGGCTAAGGAGTTCTCCGAAGAGGTTGAGAGCAAGTTCTCCATATGGGCGGAAAGCCCCGATGCGTGGCCGGACATGGCGCGCCGGATGACGTTTACCGAGATGATTCGGCTTGCCGTCGGGGTGTATCTCGCCACGGGTGAGTTTCTGGCGGTTTCGGAGTGGGCGCGAAACGGTCCTCGCCCGTATCAGACGGCGTTTCAGGTGATAGACATTGACCGGCTGAAAACGCCCTATGAATACATGGGCGAGGACCTTGTTCGCGGTGGAATTCGCCTGACTCGTTCCGGCCAGCCCCGCGGATACTACATCTGGCGGCGCCATCCGAATGAGCAGTTCTACTACGACGCCCGTCCGGGGCGCGATTGGGACTATGTGAAGGCCCGCACCCGGTGGGGGCGGCTCCGCGTCTTGCATCTGGCGCATCGGGTGCGTCCCGAACAGACGCGCGGCGTGTCGGAGCTGGTCGCCGGGCTGGCCGAGACGAAGATTCTTCATAAGTTCCGGAAGCTCACGCTGCAAAATGCGGCGGTGAACGCCAGTTTTGCGGCCACCATCGAGTCTGAACTTCCGACGGAGGCAGCGTTTGCCGCGCTTGGCGGCGGCAACGTTGATCCGGCATCGGCGGCCGTTCAGTTCGCGTCGAAATACCTGTCCGCCGTCAATCAGTATGTGTCCGGCGCGCAGAATATCCAGATTGACGGCGTGAAGATCCCACATCTGTTCCCCGGATCGCGTCTGAACCTCCAGCCCGCCGGAAAGATCGGTGGCGTTGGGCAGGATTTCGAGAAATCGCTTCTCCGGCACCTCGCCGCAACGCTTGGCGTATCCTATGAGGAACTTGCGCGAGACTACTCCTCGACGAACTACTCCAGCGCCCGGGCGGCCATGCTCCAGACCCGCCGCTCCATGGCGGCGCGCAAGCGGTTCATTGCGGACAGGTTTGCCAATGCGATATACAGGGCGTGGTTCGAGGAGGCCGCGAACAAGCGCGTGTCGCAAGGCGGTTTGGAGTCGCTGCGGTATTCCAAGGCCCCAAACATCTATCGCGGCTTGAATCTGGACGCCTATACTGCGGCGACGTGGCTGGGGGCCGGGGTTGGGCAGATTGATGAACTCAAGGAGACGCAGGCGGCCCTGCTGCGCGTCAAGATGGGCCTCTCGACATACGAAGAGGAAATCCGTAAGCTTGGTCGCGACTGGCGCGATGTGTTCGCGCAGAGGGCGCGCGAGCAGGAGGAGATGGAGAGGCTGGACATCGTTCCGGGCAACGACCCGTCGCTCAATGCAGCGTCCGGGTCGCCGCGCGACATGAAGGATTCAGACGGCGGGCAAAAGACGCCGAAGATTGTGGAGGATGCGGTCGATGGCGGCTGATATTGGATACGCGGCGCCGCTGCGCAGCGGGGCAATTGCGATGGATTCCGCGGCGGCAGCGACAGCCCTTCCGGCGGCGCATGAAGCGCTCATGCAGATGCAGAAGAGGGCTGTTGCGGAAGGGTCCCCGATGGCTGGTTCGCTGTCCACGGCGGAAGATTTTTGGGACCCGAACAATTGGAAAGTGGCGTTTCGGCCATATGAGGTCACGGGGTCTGTTGCGCAGGTCCCCGTTTCCGGTGTGCTGCTGCCGACAGACATCGCCGTGAAGAATGTCTTTACGGGGTATGAATACGTCGAGGAGGCGCTGCTGCGTGCGGACGCCGACGAGCGCGTCACCCACGTGGCGCTGAACATCAATTCTCCCGGCGGGTATCTTTCCGGGCTTCATGCGGTCGTCAAGACGATCCGCGGGATGTCGAAGCCGGTTACGGCGTTTGTCAATGAATCCGCTTTGAGCGCGGCGTATTACATCGCTGCCGCCGCGGGCAACATCGTGGCGACGGAGCAGGCATATACCGGAAGTATCGGCGTCATCATGGCGCATGTGTCGTTCCAGGATATGCTGGAAGGGGCCGGGATCAAGGTGACGCTGGTCTACAAGGGCGAGCGCAAGGCTGACGGCGATCCCGACAAGCACTTGTCCGAAGAGGCCCTTGCGGGGTATAAGGCGGAGATAGACAAGCTCCATGCGGAGTTTGTGGGTGACGTGGCGGAGTTCAGGGGGCTCGACGCCGCCGATGTCGCCGCGCAGGAATCCCGGGTTTACCGGGGTGGGGAGGCTCTCGATGAGGGCCTTGTTGATGAAGTGGTGCCTCGCATCCGTGCAGCGTTCGAGGCCCTGGTAAAGGAGGAAGCCGTCATGGCTGACAAGAAGAAAGCCACCGGGGCGGCTGGCCCCGAGCACGATGAGGAGGACGTGAGCGTTCTCATGGAGACGAAGATCGCAGAGGCCCGGGCCGAAGGCGCTACCGCGGAGCGTGAGCGCATTGCCGCCATTCTGAACTCTCCCGCCGCCGAAGGCAGGCAGAAATACGCCGTGAAGCTGGCGCTGAACCCGGCGCTGACGGCGGAAGCCGCCACGGAGATTCTGGAGGACCTTCCGGAGGACAAGCCGGGCGCTGTTGCCGCCGCCGCGGAAGAGCAGCCCGTGAAGGCGGAACGGAATCACTTCGAGGAGGCGATGGCCAAGGAGGCGGGCGCTCCCGTCGGCATGGCGGAAGGCCATGAAGAGAATGACGTTCCCGAGACGGGTGCCAACCCGATCCTGCGGGACTTCAAGGTTGTCACGGGCCGCGCGTAAACCGGCATCGAGGACAGGGACGAACTGAACACATAGGAGGCTATCATGGCCAACACACCCCTTGATCTCGGCAAGCCCGGGATCGCGGACATCCAGACGGGCTCGTTTACCGGCCCGCGGGAGTATCGGGCGAACGATCAGCATGCCACCACCACTTCGGTGAAGGTTGGCGAGAACGTCGATCTGCCCGTGCTGTCTGTCGTCTATTACGACGAAGCCAACGACACGATCGGCCTGGCGGTTCACGGCGACGCCAGCAAGGCGGCGTATGGCATTCTCACCGCCCCCGTGAAGACCGGCGCTGGCGAGGCTACCACCGTGGCGGTCTATCGCACCGGCGCGTTCCTCATGGATGCTCTCAATTGGGATGCGTCCTTCGA
>Ga0256832_1001091_pt1 | contig 18266 bp, 19 predicted proteins | sample 134614metaG_FD_190534 | JGI IMG/M metagenome (GOLD analysis project Ga0256832, IMG submission 190534) | Hydrothermal vent microbial communities from Lau Basin, Pacific Ocean - 134-614 | ecosystem: Environmental > Aquatic > Marine > Hydrothermal vents | place: Pacific Ocean: Lau Basin | collected...
TATCAACTTGTAGCCGCAAGAGTAAACTATGTGGTCTATTGGCAAAAAGAGGACTCTGAGATGGATGTGAAGGTCATTTTGCCGGAGTTGGAGTTGGAGAGAGTGTAATAATATGGGTGATTATGGTGTTAATTAGTCCGTAAGTTACCCTTAACCGCAACGAGAACATGAGAAGCAGGATCATCGTATCAGTCATCGGACTTTTATTGACGTCTATTTCCTGTGATAAGGAATCACCTAATGAAATACCTGTCGAGCCAACCCTGTTGTTTAAGTCGGGATTTGAAAGCGATGTTTACATTGACGATACGGCCTATCCGGACAATGAAGATTACAGATACATAAAGGGAACTGACCAGGAAACCGGTTTTAGTTGGCCTATTGATGTGCTTGGTGCAACCGAAAGCGCTTTGCATTACATAGATGATGAAAATCATCAGGCTGTTCGCGCTGAGCTACAAACGGTAATCGGGCATGATGGGGATTCTACAAAAGCGCTTTATAACATAGAGTACTATGATGTAGATGTAACGCAATGTCCGTATGAAATACTCAATATTCAAGACGGAACAAAGGATTTGTATGTTAAGTATTGGATTAAACTGGATAGCGCAAGTTTGTTTCAACCGGATATGTGGCGAGCGATTTTTGAATATAAAACCGAAGATTACAAAGAAAATTGGAGCAAGGGATTCAGGCTTATTGCTTTCATCTACACAGATGATGACGGCATTCCTTACTGGCATTGGCAAGGCGATAAAAACCCCCAAAGTCCTATCTGGGAAATTGACAACAGAACTGTTCCCGTTCCGGTCAATGAATGGTTTTCAACCGAGTTCTACTGGCATTGGAGCGAAGGCAGTGACGGCAGGGCATTGTGGAAAGTAAATGGTCAAACGATAGGTGACCATTACGGACCCACTACTCGAAATGGCAGACCTATTGATTTTATCATTTTGACACAAATATATGGAAATGCCAATCCCAAATATCAATGGATTGACGATATTGAAATATGGGATGGAATACCTGAATGAAAATTGTGTTTGGCAACTGTGGCTCATTGAGTTTTGAGCAAGACTGCCGAACAGAGGCGCAGATTTAACTGCGCCTCTGCTTACCGTCTCGGGTGATTGACAGTCGGCATTTGAGATCAGGCTACTGCTTCTTCCGCTTTTTTTGCGGGGGAGAGCAGCTGAAAGTCACGCACATTGATCTCCGTGATTTGGCGTTTGACGCCGTCTTCGCCGGTAAACTCCCGATAGGAAAGTTTGCCTTCGACGGCTATGTGCTTGCCTTTGGTGAAGAGTTTTTCCATGAGTTCGGCGGTTTTTCCCCACCCCACGAGGCGATGCCATTGCACGTCGGTAACCTTTTCACCGTTCTTATTGGTGTAGATGTCGTTGGTGGCAAGGGTTACCTGGGCGCGTTTTCCACTGTCAAAAGTTTTCACTTCTGCATCGCGGCCGAGATGGCCAACCAGTCTCACGCTGTTACAGATGGTGTTCATAATACTACAAGTTTAGTTACTCAAAAAATCTCCCGCCTGCAGGTCTGATCAAACCGGCTTTGGGCAGGAGTTGCCTCTTATCTCCTTTCTTCTTTTTTATGAAAAAGGAGGTCTTGGCACCTGTTAAGGCGCTCCTTCGTTCGTGCAGTTGTAAGACAGCGCAGCCGTGTGGCCATTTGCGGAAGCAAAGATGAGGCGGAAAAAGGCACACAGGCGTGTGCTAAACGTTTACACACGGCTAAGTTTATCGGGGATATCCAACGAGCGCTTATCTTTGCTTTTGCATCAGAGATTATCGCATCGTATGTCCAGCAGAACAAAAGAACGGATCTTGCAGGCGGCATTGAGTTTGTTCAATGAGAAGGGCATGGTTCATGTGCGACTTCAGCACATAGCAGATGCGGCAGGCATCAGTGTCGGCAATCTGGCATATCACTATTACGGCAAGGAAGCCATCGTCTTTGCCTTGATTGACGAGTTGATGAAGGAGCAGTCGGTGGTGTTGGCTAACTATTCTGCGGTGCCGCTATTTGTTCATATTGACAACATTCTGGAGCAGAACTTTTCCTTACAGAGTCGTTTTGAGTTTTTTTATCTGGATACCCTGGAGATATACCGGATGTACAAAAAGGTAGCCCGTTTGAGTGAGCGGCACATCAGCAATCAATTGATGCAAATAGAAGGTATGTTTAATTTTAATGCGGCGAGAGGGGCTTTTATCAAGAATGCCGATTATGCTTCTTTGGCAAGGACTTTTTGGATGGCCGGGCATCTGTGGCGGTATCAGCAGCGTTTAACAGGAAAGACTGACTTTAGCCTGAAGGAGTACAAAGAGCAATTATGGGCTGTTTTATTGCCTTTTTGTACAGAGATGGGTATCATGGAGTATAGAACTATTTGAGCTTGCTTTCTGTTCACAAGAAAAGTCGCATGTATGAGTTGTTTTATAGATAGTGAATTGTATAAGCGCATTTTAAAGAGTTTGGATATACAGTTTCAGCTTGAGACGGCGGGAAACAGAGAGGACATGGCATTTATGGTCAATGACCGCTGGATGCGGGATACGGCTGTAGTAGAGAATGTTATTCGCAGAGACGGGCTTTGGAAAATCTTTTTGATTTTTGCTCACTATCGGAATCCTCTTTTGCTGATACGCCGGGAAATATCCGAGTGCTTTTCAAAAAATACAGCCATCATTTACGGGCAATACATGCGGCGTATAGCTGCAAAGGACCCGCGAGGTACCCTGGAAGTAGATATTGGGGATTTTACGATTCATTTAAATTGATTACCATGTCACCTTCTTCTACCAAAGAAAAGATCCTTGAGGCAGCTCTGGAGCTTTTCAATGAACATGGCTTAGCGAATGTGCGTTTGCAAATGATAGCCGATAAAACCGGCATTAGTGTGGGCAATCTGGCTTATCACTTTAAGAATAAGAAGGCCATTGTACAGGCTATCTCCTCCAAGTTGTCTGAAGAGTTTGGGGATATTCTGGCCATGTACAGAAGTAGAAATGGTTTGCCGGATTTAGACGCTCAACTCGATCGGCTTTACGACTTTGTAACGGGCAATCCCTATTGCTTTTTTGATGCTAAAGAGGTTAGAAGCTATTTTTCACGGGAGACGGGGGCTGCCCCGGGCAGTGGAGCTGAGAAGTTGCTCTATCAATTGCGCCATCGGTTTTCGGCTATGCAGGAAACGGGCCTGCTGATGAAGGAGCCGGCAAGCGGTTTTTTTGACCAGGAAGCCTTTTCTATATGGATGTACATCATATTTCTAATACCCACCTCAGACCTCCTCAACCAGGCGGTGCCTTCAAAAAGAGTCTTTAAGCGTTGGATATGGTCCAGGTTCATGCCTTTTTTTACAGATCGGGGGAAGGTTCAGTTTTGCACTTTGATTGAACCGGAGCTTTGGCCTGAAAGAAGTTAGAAAATATTTTCTAATCTACCTCTTGCGTTTAGAAATTTTTTTCTATCTTTGCTCTGCAAGCCTTGCGACAAGGATAGGGATAAGGCGATTTTCTAACCCATTAATACGACTTTATATGGCAAATTTACTCTGGCTGCAAGGAGGGGCATGTAGTGGAAACACCATGTCTTTTCTAAACGCGGAAGAACCCACCGTGATTGAATTGGTCGTAGATTACGGCATCAACATTTTATGGCATCCTACGGTAGGCTTGGAAATTGGGCATCAGGTGGGGGATTTATTGAACGATTGCATTTCAGGAAAGACCCAACTTGACATTTTTGTCTTTGAGGGGACGGTTATTCAGGGGCCTAATGGTACGGGTAAGATGAATTATTTTGCCGACAGGCCTATGAAAGACTGGGTCAGAGAATTGGCCAATGCTGCTCAATTTGTGGTAGCCATTGGCGATTGTGCTACTTTTGGCGGCATTCCTGCCGTGCCACCTAACCCCAGTGAATCTACCGGCATGCAATTTCACAAGAAGAAGAAAGGCGGCTTCCTTGGGCCAGACTTTGTATCCAAGGGAGGCCTGCCTGTGATCAACATCCCGGGTTGCCCTGCGCATCCCGACTGGGTTACGCAGATTTTGGTGGCTATTTCTGTAGGCCGGATTGGAGATGTATTGATTGATCAGTATCATCGTCCGAAGACTTTTTTCACCGATTTCACTCAGACAGGCTGTACAAATGCGGCTGCTTTCGGCGAGAAAATAGACGGGCGCTTTGGCAAGCGGGGCGGTTGCCTGTTTTATGAAGTGGGTTGCCGCGGCCCGATGACGCGTTCGAGTTGTAACCGCATTTTGTGGAACAGGGTCTCCAGTAAAACCCGTGCCAACCACCCCTGCCTGGGTTGTACGGAGCCTGAATTCCCGCATCACGACCTGAAAAAGGGCAGTGTGTTCAAAACCATGAAGTATCTCGGCTTTTTGCCGAAGGAAGTCCCGGAAGGAGAGAGCAAGCTGGCTTACTACATCAAAGCCGGTTTCCACAAGGTGATGCCTTCGCCTAAGGGCTTGAAGGATTCTTCCATTTAATTTCACCCATTAAAAAATGAAACAAATGGCAACTGCAAAAGAACTCAACATATCTCCCGTCGGCAGGGTAGAGGGCGATCTCGACGTCAAGGTCTATATGGAAAACGGAGTGGTAACGCGCGCTCATACCCAGGCAGCCATGTTTAGAGGATTTGAAAAAATCATGCATGGCAAGGACCCCCAATCGGGCCTCATTGTTACCCCCCGGGCTTGTGGCATCTGCGGAGGCTCACACCTTTATTGTGCTTCATCGGCTTTGGATGTAGCCTGGAAAACCACCCTGCCGCCCAATGCCCTTTTGCTGAGGGCTATCGGGCAGGCGACTGAGACCATCCAGAGTATTCCGCGCTGGTTTTACGCCATCTTCGCTACGGATATGGCCAACAAAAAGTTCGCCAACAAATCCCTTTATGCCGAAGTGGTGAAACGCTTTGCGGCTTATGTGGGAACTTCTTTCCAAACGGGAGTCGTGGCCAGTGGTCGTCCCGTAGAGGTATATGCCCTTTTTGGTGGTCAGTGGCCGCATTCCAGCTATATGGTACCGGGGGGCGTGATGTGTGCTCCTACGCTTAAAGACATCACCCGTGCTCATGCCATCATGAACCAGTTCCGCAACGACTGGCTGGAGCCCGTCTGGCTGGGCTGCTCTATTGAGCGCTATATGCAAATTAAGACTTGGGATGACCTGATGGAATGGGTAGAGGAAAACGAATCTCAGCGCAATAGCGATTTGGGCCTCTTCATCCGTGCCGGATTGGAGTTTGGTCTGGATAAATTCGGCCAGGGTGTGGGTAAATTCCTCGCTTATGGCACCTATCTGCATAAAGACCTGTATAACCATCCGACCATCGAAGGCCGCCAAAAGGCCGTCATTTCGGCAGGTGGTTTCTTTGATGGTGAGAAGTATCATCCGATGGACCAGGCCAATGTCTCTGAGCACGTCTCTCACTCCTGGTATGAAAACCAGGCTGACGGCCTGCACCCGTTTGAAGAGCCCATCCCCGTGCCTTCCACGGATTCCCGCAATTTGGAAAATAGCGATTTTAGCAGTAAGTATAGCTGGGCCAAAGCTCCACGCTATATGGGACACGCCGCAGAGGTCGGACCTCTTGCCCGCACAATCATGAATGCCAATCCGGCTAATCTGGACCACCAGATTCAAGACCCGCTCTTTGGCGATATCATCCGCCGTATGGGCCCCAGTGTCTTTACCCGCGTGCTGGCACGCGTGCATGAAGGCCCGGGCCTCTATCTCAAGATCAACGAGTGGCTCAGCCAAATTGATTTGAACGATGAGTTCTACATCAAGCCGCAAGAACAAGACGGCGAAGGCTGGGGCGCTACCGAAGCATCCCGTGGAGCGCTGGCTCACTGGATCAAAATCAAAAACGGCGTCATAGAAAACTACCAAATTATCTCACCGACAACCTGGAACGTGGGCCCCAATGATGGCGAAAACAAGCCCGGTCCCATTGAGGCTGCGCTCGAAGGAACCGAAATTGAAGACCCGCACGATCCGGTTGAAGTGGGTATGGTGGCACGGTCTTTCGATTCCTGCCTGGTATGTACCGTACACGCTCATGACAAAAAATCAGGTGAGGAATTAGCACGGTTCAAACTGTAAAGCAACCGTTCCTCGACAGACTAAGTTGCGAAAATGCCTTCATGCTCTTTTGCATGTCCGGCATTTTCGCTTTTTTTGAGAACTATCAGACCTGTCGAACCGGCAAAACATGGAGAAAATAACCATAATGGGATTTGGCAATCCCGTGCGTGAAGACGATGGCGTTGGCATATACGTCGTAAAACGCCTGCAGGAAGAGTTGGGCGAACGGGAAAATATCCAAATCCTCGATATGGGTACCTCCGCCTTCGAAGTGCTCTTTCAACTCAAAGGCCAGGATCGAATCATCCTCGTGGACTCCGTCTTGAATACAGGCGAACCCGTAGGGACGCTCTACAAAGTCCCTGCCGAAGAAATCGTCAGCTCTATGGAGGAAGAGCAACCTCATCTCTACCTGCACAGCCTTAAATGGGATCAGGCCCTGTTTTACGCAAAAAAAATCCTGCAAGACGATTATCCGGATAAAATTGATGTCTTCCTCATAGCCATTGACTCTACCCGTTTTGATACAGAAATGACAGCAGCGGGAAAAGCCGGCGCCGAAAAAATGGTTGCGAAAATTTTGGAAGAATTAAATGCATGAACCATGTTCCTGCCACCGCAGGGGAGCCTTTCAAGCGGGCCCCGAAAAGTAATAGCCACAGAAGAACAACCCGTGTTGTTGCGCTCTGAGCATTTGGTTTTGCACAAAACCATACGCGATTCGGTCTTTGGCGATGACAGTGCCATCTATTTGGTCTATTACCCCTCTGAGCAAAAACTCATGCTGGCGCCTTACTTTAATGAACTTTTCCGAAATATTCACAAGGCCAGGCAACACATGCTCAAAGAAGTAAGCGGAGGAAGAGAATATGCCGTAGCTTTGCATGGGGTGTTGTTAGACCACGAAATACCCAATCAGGATCGCTACCTGCCCTTTGAAGCAGATGCCCAAATGAATGTTCTGACTATTTACCTGTAAAAAATGAATGCTGAATTGCCTCAACTTCTGATTTATTCGCCCACACAACAGATGCCATTTTTATCCAGGCTCATCAAAGAGCGGAATGGCCTTGAAGACTGGGTTGCCTTACTGCCTGTAGAAGAAGCAAAGGAGCCTGAAAAAAATTTGTCTCTGCTGGTTTATCCTGACAAAATTGTTTTTCCCATAGACCGCAGTGATATCACCCCGCCGTATTTGCTGCCGGATTTGCCTTTTAGTGAAGAGCATTTTATGGCTTCTGTGCTCTTGAGGCTTGTTCACGTAGAACAAGCCATGGAATTTGTCGAGAACGGCTCTTCCCTGTATTTGCACTTTTTGGCTTTTATGCACTTTATCACAGGCGAAGAAGTCCCCGGATATCTTCTCGATTTTTTAAGCAAACCCGATTCCTACCAGGGAAAAGAAGCGTTTAAGGCCGCTCATAATCGTGCAGTCTGCCTGCACTACAACCCTATGGAAGAAGAGTATCCGGTAGAAGAAATTTCCAGGCTTTACGAACAGGCCCTGGACCTGGCCGAAGACGAAAACGACAGGACTTTTACCCTAAAGCACTATGCTGTATTCCTAATGGATACAGGCCGGGAGCAAAAGGCCGAGGCTTTATTGAGGGATGTCAGGGAGTCTGCTTTGACTTCCATTGCGCGACACGACATCCAGCATGCCCTGGCTCATGTGCTTTTGTATCGGCTTTCATCAGATTACGACAGTTTTACGATGGGCGAATTGCGCTCTCTGTTGAAAGAGGTGCTGGATTACAAGCGAAGCCTCGGCAATAAAGTCAAAGAAGCCATCTGCCTGTTGGATGTTTCCCAGGCTGCTCTTCTCGCCAAGAGCTATTCCGAATCTCTTGGCTTTGTGAATAAGGCGATACAAATCTTTCAGGAAGAGGATTTTGAGGAATTTTACGGAGAGGCGCTGAGGAGAAAAGGCGTATTGCTCTACGCCTGGGCACAGGCCGGCAATCCCCAGTTTTTTAAGTCTGCCATGGAGAGCTTTCAAAAAGCGCTTGAACTGTTCCCCAAAGAAACGGCTCCGTCAGTGTATGCAGACATTCATCATCATCTGGCTCGCATCTACGCCGAACTGCCCGTTGAAGACAGCAAAAAGTCCCTTATGGCAGGCCTGTCCGTTTCTTCTTTTCGAAAAGCCCTGGAGTTTTTTACCAAAGAAGAATACCCCTACGAATACGCCACAATCTGCACGCACTTTGGAAATGCCCTTTGCCACTTCCCGCCCTCGCTTCACTCCGACCACTTTGAAAAGGCGCTACACTATTACAGAGAAGCTTTGGATATACGCACTGCTGAACGCTTTCCGGTGGAAAGGGCGCTGACTCTGCTCAACTATCTCGAAGCCGCCTGGAATCTGCGAGAAAAGCAAAACGGCTCTTATCAAAAACGATTTCAGGACATGTGGGATAAGGCCAACGAAATCCTGCATCTCACAAAAGATGAAACCATCCTGCAAGAAGCCCGAAAACACATCGAAGCCCTGGAGCGACTCAAGTCGGGAGCAGGGAAAAAATAAACCATGCACGAAGTATCGCTCGTTCGCAGTATTCTGAGTACGCTCGAAGAGCAGTTCTCCCCGGAAGAACTGCAGCAGCTGAAGCAAATAGACCTCCAAATTGGAGTCTTTGCCAATGTCGAACCCCTGCTCATGCAAAATGCCTTTGAGGCTGTCAAAAAAGCAGACGGCAGATACGAGCATGTCGTTCTACATATCGAAACCCTGCCCATCAAAATCCATTGCGAAGACTGCGGCGTTTCCAGTCTGGTCGAAAACTACGTCTTCGTTTGCTCGCGCTGCAAAAAGCCGAGCAATCAACTCATTCAGGGGACAGAGCTCCTCATTAAGCGGGTGCATTTTGAAGATTGAGCTTTTAGAAAAAATTTTCTAAGCGTTTGACAGTCTCTTTTTTTTGCTTACTTTTGATGCTCTACAAAAGCATATCATTTATGGTGGACAAATCTACAAAGGCAGCAAGGGGCACGGTCCTTTGCGACAATGCGAATATGAATTTGCTCAAGGCAAATGATTTCGTGGCAGAATCCATTCGCCGAAAAATGGCGGAAATGGGCATCCTTCTGCTCAACATCACCTCTTCTGCCGGCAGCGGTAAGACGACGCTGCTGCAGGAAACCGGCAAGCGCCTGAAAGAGGAGTTTAAAATCAAAATCCTCGTTGGAGACCTGGAAACGGAGAGAGATGCCGAGCGCCTGCGGGAAGCAGGTGTGGAAGCCCTGCAAATCGTAACCGGCGGCATCTGCCACTTGGAAGGGCAAATGATCCTCCAGGCTATGGATGCCATGGACCTCGATGGAGTGGATATCCTGATCATTGAAAATGTGGGCAATCTCGTCTGCCCGGCTTCCTTCGACCTCGGAGAAGACTACAGGGTAACCCTCCTCGCTTCCACAGAAGGAGACGACAAGCCCAAAAAGTACCCGCGCATGTTTTTCACCAGCGATTTGGTGTTGATCTCTAAGAGCGATTTGCTGCCTCATCTGCCCTTTTCCGTAGAAGCTGCGATGCAGGATGTCAGAGATGTCAATCCCGCGATTGAAGTTTTTCCGGTATCGAGTCTTACCGGAGAAGGCATTGATAAGTGGTGCAATTGGCTTAGAGAAAAGGCGATTGCCAAGAAAAAAAGTACAACTGCAAACGTTTAATTTAAAACGACCTACCATGTGTTTAGCCATTCCGGGAAAGATTAAATCCATCGAAATGAAATACGACGGGAAAGTGCGCATGGCGAAAGTCGCCTTTGGCGGTATTGTCAAAGAGGCCAGCCTGGAAATGCTGCCCCAGGCCAAGGAAGGCGATTACGTATTGGTACACGTAGGCGTTGCCATCAGCATAGTCAATGAAGAGGAAGCTAAAAAGACTTTCAGATATCTCGAGGAAATGGGAGAAGTGGATGAGCTCGACATTGGCTCTATGCTGCCGGACAAGGAGGAGTATCAAGATTGATTTGGGCATAAATGATGGAAGATGAAATTCATAACCGAGTACAGAGACCCTGATTTGGCGAAAGCCTATTTGGAAGAAATTAAAAAAACTGTTACGCGCCCCTGGTCTGTGATGGAGGTCTGTGGCGGGCAAACGCACAGTTTGGTGAAGCACGGAATCATACGGCTTTTGCCGGAAGAAATCCGCATGATTCACGGCCCCGGCTGCCCCGTTTGCGTAACGCCTTTAAACCTGATAGACAAAGCTGTTCATCTCACCCTGGAGCGGGATGTGATTTTGTGTTCCTTTGGAGATATGCTGCGCGTACCGGGCTCTGAAAAAAGCCTGTTGGAGGCCAAGGCCGCAGGTGGTGATGTGCGCATTGTTTACTCGCCTTTGGATGCGTTGGAAATTGCGGTTCAAAATCCGGATAAAGAGGTCGTGTTTTTTGCGGTAGGCTTTGAGACTACTGCTCCTGCCAACGCCCTGTCGGTTGTACATGCAAAAATGCGGGGTATAAAAAACTATTCCATCCTGTGTTCGCATGTCCTCGTCCCGCCGGCTATTGAGGCCATTATGGAAGATGATGAAAGCAGAGTGGATGGTTTTCTCGCAGCCGGGCATGTGTGTACCATTATGGGCACGTTGGAATATTACCCCCTGGTCGAGCGCTTTCAGGTACCCATAGTTGTTACGGGCTTTGAGCCTATAGACTTGTTGCAGGGTATTTTGATGGTCGTTAAGCAGCTGGAAGAAGGCCGGGCTGAAGTGGAAAACCAGTATTCGCGCATTGTCAAAGAAGAGGGCAACCCGGCTGCCCAGGATATGATCTTCGAAGTGTTCGAAATCACAGACCGCTTGTGGCGAGGCATGGAAATCATACCCAACTCGGGTTACAGAGTGAAAGAAAAGTACAGCGCCTATGATGCTTCCCGCAAATTTGACATTAGTATTTCCGAAGCTGAAGAAAACCAGGAGTGCATAGCCGGAGAAATTATGAAAGGCATTAAAAAACCCATGGAATGCCCCAACTTTGGAAGCAAATGCACGCCGGAAAATCCGCTCGGAGCGCCTATGGTCAGCTCTGAAGGCGCTTGTGCTGCTTATTATCACTATGCAAATCTCGGTAGCGCCGTCGAATGAAAATTCTTTTTATCACTACGGCCTTTAACGGCATGGCTCAACGCCTGTGGATTGAGCTGGACAGGCTCAATCACGAGGTGTTTGTTCACATTGCAGCTGAGCAGGAAGCCATGTTGAAGGTAGTTAAACAATATGAGCCCGATTTAATTGTGGCGCCTTTTCTGAAAACCAAAATTCCTGCAGCCATCCACGAAAACCATCCCTGCCTGATTGTCCACCCGGGCATTGTCGGTGACAGGGGCAGCTCTTCGCTCGACAGAGCGCTGTTGCGTGGCGAGGAACATTGGGGAGTAACTATTCTCCAGGCTGTGGAGAAAATGGATGCGGGGCCGGTTTGGTCTTTTCAGCCTTTTTTAATGAGAGATGTCAGTAAGGCACAGTTGTACAGGTGTGAAGTTACACAGGCAGCAGCAAAAGGGCTGTTGGATTCTTTGCAAAAAATTCAGGGCGGGCAAGCTCCCGTTCCTGCTGATTTGTATCCTGCAGAAAAAAAAGGTCGTTGGTATCCCAAAATCACCCAGGCTGATTTGGCTTTTGCCTGGAGGGATGATGCGCAATCCATCCTGCTGAAAATCCGGGCTGCAGACAGCGACCCCGGTGTGTTGGCGGAAATTTTTGGCGAAAGCTACTACTGTTATGGCGGTCATCTCGAAGAAAAACTGAAAGGAACTCCGGGCGAAGTCCTGGCAAAGAGGAATGGGGCCGTTTGCATAGCTGTGGGCGATGCGTCTGTCTGGGTAACGCATTTGCGGAAGCGGCAGGAAGGCGCCATCAAACTGCCTGCTGTTGTGGCGCTTGGAGATAGAGCTGATAACCTTCCTGAAAGTGAATGCCTCCCTTTGGAAAAACCGGAGTATGCTACCTGGCAGGAGATAAGAATTGAAAGCGATGAACAGGCCGGCATTGCCTATTTGCATTTCGATTTTTACAATGGAGCCATGAGCACTGATCAGTGCAGGCGGCTGTTAGATGCCTTTCGGCAAATAAAAGCCATGCCGGAAGTGAAGTGCATCGTCTTGATGGGAGGTGCAGACCTTTGGTCAAACGGCATTCACTTGCACCTCATTGAACAGGCTGAAAATCCCGCGGATGAATCCTGGGAAAATATCCTCGCCATAGATGACCTTATCCTGGAAATTATTACGAGTACAGACCACTATGTCATTTCTGCCCTGCAAGGCAATGCGGGAGCAGGAGGTGTGCCGCTTGCCCTTGCTGCGGATAAAGTGTTGGCTCGAGATGGCATTGTGCTGAATCCGCATACAAAAAATATGGGACTTTATGGCTCTGAGTACTGGACTTACCTGTTGCCGAAGCGCATAGGCATTGAAAAGGCCATTCGGTTTACGGAAGACTGCCTGCCCTGGGGCGTGGCCCTTGCAAAAGAAATAGGCCTCATAGACGATTATCATGGCGAAACGGTAGAGGCATTTACAGCTTTTGCCAGGCAACAGGCACAAAAAGTCGTGAGCCTGCCTTATTTTGACAAGCTCATCAAGGCCAAGAAATTTCAGCGCATGAAAGACGAGCGGCACAAGCCTTTGGCGGCATACCGGGAGGAAGAGTTGGAAAAAATGCGGAAGAATTTTTACGAGAACGACCAAAACTACGACTACAGAAGGTATTGCTTTGTGCATAAAATTCCACATGCTTCTTCGGATAGTCGTGATCTCTATAGCCGCCGCAGAAAAATTTACAGAAGACGCAAGTGGGAGTCTATTGAATACAATGCATCATGATTGTTGAAGAGAAGTTAATCAAGGGGAATCATATCTTTCAGGGCTCAAAGGCCAACCCTTTCCTGGCACCTCGTGCTGCTTTTCTCGTAGGCGGAAAGCTGATGGTTTCCGATACGGGGCAAAACAGGGTTTTTATCTGGCATGAATTGCCGGAAAATACTTTTGCAGAACCGGATGTGGTTTTGGGCCAGTCGGCTCCAGAGCGTACCGGAAGGAATGCAGGAAAGGACGTTGACGCTTCGACCATGATGTATCCCTCCGGCCTCTGGTCTGATGGCCGGCGACTTATCGTTGCTGATGCCTGGAATCACAGGGTGCTGATTTGGCATGATTTCCCAGGCCGTCATGGGCAGGAGGCCGATGTGGTTGTCGGCCAACCCGATTTTAACAGTAATTTTCCTAATGTGGAAGGTATTGGGAAAGCGCCCTCTGCCAAAACTTTAAACTGGCCCTATGGCGTATTTTCTGACGGCCAATCGCTTTGGGTTGCCGATACGGGCAACAGACGGGTGCTTTACTATGAAAAAATTCCCGTTACATCTTATGTTGCTGCAGATGGCGTTATTGGGAAAAATAGTTTTGAAGAGCGGGATTACGATCACTATCAGCCTATTTGGCCTTATTCTGTCAAAATATCTGCAAAAGGGCAAATGGCCATTACAGATACTCAGTACTATCGCGTGCTTATTTGGAACAGCTGGAAAGACAGCTTCACTCGCAAGGCCGATGTAATTATCGGTCAGCCTGACTTTGAGAGCAATGGCCAAAATCAGTATCGTTTTTTTCCCGATGCTCATACACTCAACTGGTGTTATGACTCGTGTTTTTACAAGGATGGAATTTGGGTTGCCGATACGGGCAACAGCAGGGTGCTGTGGTTTGAAAAAATACCGGAGGTCAACAATCAACCGGCTACCGGGCTCATCGGGCAAAAGGATTTTCATACGGGCAGCGAAAATGCAGACTCCATCCGAACTACACAAAACAGTTATTACTGGCCTTTTTTCATTTGCATAGATGGAGACTTGATGGTAGTCGCTGATACGGGCAATCACAGAGTTGTTTTTAACCGGCTGAATTTTTGAGCTTCATGAAAGAGGTTGAACTCACATTGGTCGCTATTTCTTCCAGCAGCTCCCAAAAGGACCATTTTGTACTGGTCTTTGAGGAGTTAAATTCCTCTCGAAGGCTGCCTGTCATTGTGGGAAACTTTGAGGCACAGGCCATTGCTATGGCCTTGGAGCGCATGAAGCCGCGCAGGCCTATGACACACGACCTTTTTCGTGAGGCTATTATCGGCCTTGGGGCCCATTTGGAAAAAGTGCTTATTTACAGTTTCATGGATGAAGTCTTTTATGCCCGCTTAATTTTAATGACAGAAAAAGGAGAAGTGAGTATAGACGCCAGGACTTCCGATGCGGTGGCTCTTGCCGTCAGGTTTGGATGTCAAATTTTTACTACCGAAGAAGTCATGTCAAAAGCAAGTGTGGTTTTGGATGACCCGACTAAGGCTTTTTCTAACAAGCGCGGGCGTCTGCAGGACTATTCCCTTGAAGAGCTGGAGCGAATTTTAGAGAACCTGCTCAAAAAAGAAGACTACCGCTCGGCTGCGCGGGTGCGAAGCGCCATAGAGGCAAAGAAAAGAAAGTCGTAACTTGCCTGCATGTCCCTGCATTTTTTTTACAGACTTCGTTTGGTACGGGCTTTCATTCACAACGGCCTCAACCTGCTCTCCAAGCTGACGCTCCGCCGCTTGTGGAATGCGCTCTTGGTCTATGGCTCTTACTATCTGAGTGCCTGGACGGGCAGGGCTATGCATCGGGGCATGCCCCTGAGCCTGTCGGTGGAGCCGACTACGGCCTGTAACCTACGCTGCCCCGAGTGCCCCAGTGGCTTGCGTTCTTTTACTCGGCCAACGGGCCATATTGCTCTCGAGTTGTACGAACACGTTTTGGAGCAATTGGCACCGGATTTGATTTTTCTGACACTCTACTTCCAGGGCGAGCCTTACATTCATCCCCGTTTTTTGGAGATGGTGCGTCTCGCAGCGAACAAGGGGCTCTACACCATCAGCTCGACCAATGCCCATTTCCTGACGGAGGAAAACGCCCGCGCTACGGTGGAGTCGGGCTTAGACCGCCTCATCGTTTCTCTGGACGGCCTCAGCCAGGAAACTTACGAGTCTTATCGTCGCGAGGGAAATTTGGAGGAAGTCCTGTCAGGCCTCCGGCGTCTGCTGAAATGGAAAAAGCGGCTGAAATCCCGCAAACCGCATGTGGTACTCCAGTTCCTGGTCGTCAGACCGAATGAACATGAAATTCCCGCCGTCCGCAAACTGGCCCGCGAGCTGGGCGTGGATGAATTGCAACTCAAAACCGCCCAAATATACGAATACGAAAACGGCCACCCTCTCATCCCCACCGACCTGCGCTACTCCCGCTACAAACCCGCAGGCAACGGCCGCTGGGTGCTCAAAAAACCGATTAAAAATCGCTGCCTCCGCATGTGGCAGGGCGCCGTCCTCACCTGGGACGGCCGCGTGCTCCCCTGCTGCTTTGACAAAGACGCCCGACACCAGTTGGGGCAAATCCCCCTCCGCTCCTTTCGGGAGATTTGGAAGGGAGAAAACTATGATGCCTTTCGGCAAAAATTATTGCGAGCGCGAGAGGAGATTGGTATTTGTAAGAATTGTACGGAGTAGGTTCTGTGTGTTTAGCGTTTAGCGTTTAGCGTTTAGCGTTTTGGAGTTTACTGTTTACAGTGGAAAGTTTATAGTTTTTTTGTTGGAGACTCGTTGCGTGATGGGGTTGATGTTTAGTGTTTAGCGTTAGAGTTGGGCGAGCTTCAGCTCGTCAAAAGTACCGCGGACTTCAGTCCGCGCCGTGTCATTGATAGAAAACACCCTTAATACCTCAACAACTCCTCCAGCGCTTTCCCAACCTTTTCTGCCGAGGGAATCATAGTCGCTTCGAGGGTGGCGTTGAGGGGGATGGCGGGGAGGTTTTCGGCTCCGAGGGTGCGCACGGGGGCGTCGAGGTATTCGAAGCAATTTTCCTGGATGCGTGCGGCTACGCTTTGGGCGAAAGTATTGTTGACGGGTTCTTCCGTCAGAACGAGGATGCGGCCGTGGCGGCGGGCGGCTTCGTAAATGCCTTCTTCGTCTAAGGGCACGAGCGTGCGCAGGTCGAGCACTTCGATTTGGCCGGGGAAGTTTTTGGCGGCATTCAGCGCCCAGTGTACACCCATGCCGTAAGTAACGACGAGCGCGGTACGGCCGGCTTTCAATTCAGCCTCGGAGGCTTGCAGGGCGGTTCTGCATTTGCCGAAAGGCACTACATAATCCTCATCGGGCATGATGCAGCGGGCTGCTTCGGTGCCGGGTGCTTTAGACCAATAGAGGCCTTTGTGCTCGAACATGACGACCGGATTGGGGTCGTAAAAAGCCGCTTTGAGCAGGCCCTTGAGGTCGGCGCCATTGCTGGGGTAGGCGACCTTGATGCCGCGGATGTTGGTAACAACGCTCTCTACACTGCTGGAGTGATAAGGCCCGCCGCGGCCGTAAGCGCCGATGGGCACGCGAAGAACCATTTGCACCGGCCACTTGCCCATGGAGAGGTAGTAGGAGCGACTCACCTCCGTGAAGAGTTGATTGAGCCCGGGCCAGATGTAATCGGCAAACTGCACTTCTACGATGGGCTTCAGCCCCGCTGCCGACATGCCCACCGTGCTGCCCACGATAAATGCCTCCTGAATGGGCGTGTTGAAAACGCGATGGTCGCCGAATTTTTGCGCCAGGGTCGCTGCCTCGCGAAATACGCCGCCGAGACGCCGGCCCACATCCTGCCCGTAGAGCAGGGCTTCGGGATGCTTTCGCAAAATTTCTTCCATGGCGAAGAGGGCGCAGTCCACCATGACTTTTTCCTCCCCGTTTTGGGGGCTGCGTTGGCCCTTTTCTTCTGTAACGGGGGTGGGAGCGAAGTCGAAGAGGTAGAGGTCTTCCGGTTTGGGGTCGGGTTGGGCGACTGCCCATTCAAAATCGGCCCGGACTTCTTCGCGGGCGGCATTTTCGATGGCCTGAATTTCTTTTTCGGAGATTCCGGCTTTCGCCAAATCTGCACGCAGGCGGGGGTAGGGGTCGCGTTGACGGGCTTCTTCGAGGTCGTCGCGATACCACTCCATGCGCACGCCGGAGGTATGGTGATTGAGCAGAGGCACTTCCATACGCAGGAGGAAGGGGCGGCGCTCTTTGCGCATGGTTTTAATGATGTCCTGCACCAGGGAATAAGTAGCGATGAAGTCGGAGCCGTCTATGGTGTGGGCTTCGATGCCCGGGAAACCCTTGGTGAAGTCATAGGCCGTTTGGATGTGTACTTCGTCGTGGTGGGCAGAGATGTCCCAGTCGTTGTCCTGTACGAAAAAGAGGACGGGCAGCTCTTTGAGCGCAGCCATGTGTAGGGCTTCGGAGACTTCGCCTTCCGTCATGGCGCCATCGCCTATGGAGCAGACGACAATGCTCTGCTTTTCGTTTTTGTCGGCCAGGCCGGCAGTTTCTTTGTAGCGCAGCCCCAAGGCGATGCCCGTGGCCGGGATGGCCTGCATGCCCGTGGCAGAGGTTTGGGTGATAATCTTGGGTTTATCCTCCTCTTTGAGCGAGGGGTGGGAGTAGTAGAGCCGCCCCCCTGAGAAGGGGTCGTCCCGTTTGGCCAACAGTTGGAGCATGAGCTGCCGCGGCTTCATGCCTATACCCAGCAAAATGGAGTCGTCGCGATAGTAGGGCGAGACCCAGTCATAGGGCTTGAGCTGCAGGGCCAGCGCCAGTTGGGCGGCTTCGTGCCCCCGCGAAGTGGCGTGTACGTATTGGGAAGTCAGTCGTTGGTTTTCTTCATAAATTTCAGTCATGGCCTTGGCTGTAGCCATGAGCCGAAAGGCCTTCTTCAGGAGGGTTTTGCTGATGTTCGCAGTGGTCGTTTTCATAGAGGCGGGATTTGGTGCAAAGATACGGAAAGGAGCGTTAAGAAAGGAGGTGTCGGGGGAGAGGAGAGGAGGAAAATTTAGGATTTTGTTTGGAGGGGAGAGAAGAGGGATGTATATTTGCCATTATGAAAAATGTCTTTGATTCCAAGACGGTAACTTTCCAGGAGTTGTTGGGAAACGGGAAAAAATATAAAGTTCCCGAATTCCAACGGGATTTTTCATGGGGACAGGACAACTGGGAGGATTTGTGGAATGATATGAAAGACGTCTATGAGGGGCGAGAGGCTCAGCATTATATGGGAGCTATAGTCCTTCAAAATATGCCGCAAGTC
>Ga0256832_1001092_pt1 | contig 18261 bp, 13 predicted proteins | sample 134614metaG_FD_190534 | JGI IMG/M metagenome (GOLD analysis project Ga0256832, IMG submission 190534) | Hydrothermal vent microbial communities from Lau Basin, Pacific Ocean - 134-614 | ecosystem: Environmental > Aquatic > Marine > Hydrothermal vents | place: Pacific Ocean: Lau Basin | collected...
ATTTTAAGAAGCAAAAATCCTTCTCCTTATATGTATCTTTTGGAATTTGATGATTTTGCAATAGCTGGAAGCTCCCCTGAAGTTATGGTGGGACTTAAAGATTCTCATATTCTCCTAAGACCGATTGCCGGGACAAGAAGAAGAGGCGATACATGGGAGAAAGATAAAGCAAATGAGATTGAGATGGTGAATGATGAAAAGGAGAGGGCTGAGCATTTAATGCTTGTGGATTTGGGAAGAAACGATGTGGGAAAAGTAGCGAAAGCTGGAACTGTTCATGTGCCGGCTTTAATGAGAGTAGAGAGATATTCACATGTTATGCATATGGTAAGCGATGTGGAAGCGGTTTTGGATGAAAAGTATGATATGTTTGATCTCTTTTCGGCTACATTTACGGCTGGAACAATGACTGGAACTCCAAAAATAAGGGCAATGGAGCTTATAGCCGAATTTGAAGGGTTAAAAAGGGGCTATTATAGCGGATCGATAGGGTATTTTGGTTTTGACGGGAATATGGATACGGCTATTACAATAAGAACTTCCCTTTTAAAAGATGATAGAATAGTTTTTCAAGCGGGAGCTGGAATAGTTGCCGATAGCAAACCTGAGCTTGAATATTTGGAAGTTAAAAATAAGCTTGGCGCATTAATGAGCACATTAGAGGATTTGAAAAAATAATGAAGCTTTTTGCAATTTTTGGAAATCCTGTCTCTCACTCCATATCTCCTCTTTTACATAACAGTGTTATAGAGCATTTTAAAGAAGAGGCTTGTTATGGCAGATATCTTTTAAAAAACGGGGATTTATTAAAAGAGAAATTTCTGTTTTTGAAACTTAAAGGAGTTAATGTTACTGTTCCTCATAAGGAAGCTGCTTTTAGAGCTTGCGATGAGGTTAGAGGAATTGCAAAAGAGATAGAGGCTGTAAATACCATAGTAAATGAAAATGGAAAACTGATAGGATACAATACCGATGCTCCCGGATTTTATGAATCTATAAAAGATTTTAGAGGTGTTAAGAAGATTTTAATTTTGGGAGCCGGAGGGACTGCTAAAGCTATATCTCTCTTTTTAAAAAAAGAAGGTTTTGAGGTAGAGATATTAAATAGAAGCGAGAATCGTTTGAATTTTTTCAAAGAGAAAGGCTTTAGAACTTTTAACTGGGAGAGTTTTGAAATATCCAAATATGATTTAATAGTAAATACCACATCTGCCGGTTTGAGTGATAACTGTTTGCCTGTTAGGGAGAATGTTTTGGATGCCTTAATGAAAGAGGCTAAATATGCGGTGGATGTCATTTATAACAAAAAGACTCCTTTTTTAAAGAAAGCTATTGATTTTAACCTTTCATATAAAGACGGCAGAGATATGTTAATATATCAAGCGGTTATAGCTTTTGAATATTTTTTTGATAAAAAATATAAAAGAAAAAATATTTTAGAACAGATGAAAGAAATTATATCTTGACATCTTGGGCCTCTATGATTTTTATATTTTTAATTTGAATATTTTGTTTTATAAATCTTTTTTCTACTATCTCTTTAATTCTTGGTCTTGAGTTTATGCAGAGAAGAATAATTTGATTGCTCTTTTTATCGATGTAAATAGAATCATAATCTCTGATTATCTCTTTTAGATTTATTGAATTAAAATCGATATCCAAAGATAATTCATATACAAAAATTGTAAAATATATACTATTTTCTATTAGTATTTTTATTTTTTTAAAAAAATCATCTTTGTTTTTATAAAATATTCCATTTATTCCTTCATATATAGTTTGATTTTTTATAATTTTATCAAATTTATCAAAATAGAAAAATTTTCCACTTTCCTTTTCGATTGCAAAAATTAGCTCTTCAAAAGTAAAATTTTTTGAAAAAATTGCGGTATAACCTTGGTTGTAAAGGATTTGTTTGTCTATCTCTCTAAAATAATTTTTATCAGATAGAAAAAAGATTTTTGTTTTTAAATTATTCATTTTAATAAATTGGGGAATTTCTATTTTTAATCTTTCATTTTCATCATTAAACAGTAAAAGGTCTATATCTGGGATAAGTTTGGTATAAAGTGTTGGTATAGATTCCATAATATTAAAATCTATAGAGCGCTCGTTTTGAAACAGATATTGAAAAAATTTTTGAAGATCTATATTTTTACTAATTAACAATATTTTTATCTTATCTTTTAGTATTTTAATTTCATTTTCGTTATAGGGCATTAAAGCCAATATATTTTTGGAAGAGAGGAAATAGTATTTATTGTGAAAAAGAGGTGTTACGGAGGTTTGAACTTCTATAATTCTCTCATTTAAAGATAGCTCTTTGATTGCCAAAGTTATATCGCTAAAATCTTTTAAAGTAGCTCCGATTGTTTTATAAACCGGGGATTGAGTATTGATAGAAAATATCAATTTTTTATTCTCTTTTTGAGCTGTTTTCATTATATAAGAGAGAGTAGGCTCTATCTCTTTTATATCTTGTAATTCAAAAAACTCTCCGAATCTATGAAAATATATAATATTTGTGGAAGACTCTTTTATTAATTTCTCCATCTCTTCTCTAAAATAATCAAATCCGTATAACTGTTTAATTTGCAGCCAATTTTCCTCAAGAAAAAAAAATTTTAGTTTTGAAGTTAAATCTTTAAAAATCTCAAAATTTTTTTTAATTATTTTTAATTTTCTTTCAAAAAGAGTATCCTCAATAGGAGAGAAAACCGTCATATCTGATTTAAGTATTTCCATCAAAGAATAAAAAACAAAAGTGCTTTTTCCGCTATTTCTTTTTCCTTCTATAGTTATAAATTGGCTTGTTTTTATTATATCTTCTAAAGAAGTCATAATCTCCCTTACAAAATCTTTTGATTTTATATCGTCATATTTACCTTCTCAATTAATTATAAAATAGATTAAAAAAAAAGGGAAAAGAAATCTCCTCTTAATTAAAAAGCTCAGCGCTTAGATATCTCTCTCCCGTATCGCAAAGTATTGTTACTATTACTGATCCTTTAAGAGCCTTTTTGGCTATCTCTTTTGCGGCAAATACGTTTGCTCCGGAAGATATTCCAACAAGCAGCCCCTCATCTTTTGCAAGCTCTCTTGAAGTTTGAAAAGCTTTTTCATCTTCTACGGTAAAGATTTCATCCAAAATATTTAGGTTCAAAACATCTGGAATAAATCCCGCTCCTATTCCCTGAATTTTGTGGCTTCCAGATTTTTTTTGAGATATTGCGGGAGAGGATTTTGGTTCTACCGCCACTACTTTTATATCTGGAATCTCTCTTTTTAAAACTTCCCCGACACCCGTAACAGTTCCTCCCGTTCCAACTCCTGCTACGAAGAAATCTACTTTTTTATCCGTATCTCTTAAAATTTCCATTGCGGTGGTTTTCCTATGAATTTGAGGATTTGCCGGATTTGAAAATTGCTGTAAAATTATGGAGTTTTCTATCGTTTTGTTTAACTCTTCTGCTTTTTTGATAGCTCCCCTCATTCCCTCCTCTTTTGGCGTTAAAACAAGCTTGGCGCCGAAAGCTTTTAGAAGTTTTCTTCTCTCTAAACTCATGGATTCCGGCATTGTTAAGATAAGTTTTATCCCTAAAGATGCGCATATTGAAGCTAACGCTATTCCCGTATTTCCGCTTGTTGGCTCTATAATTGTGGAGTTTTTGTTTACTATTTTTCTATCTATCGCATCTTTTATCATATTTGCGCCTATTCTGTCTTTAACTGAGCTTGTTGGATTTAGAAATTCGCATTTTCCATAGATTTCGCATCCGGTTTCATCGCTTATTTTATTTAGCCTGATAAGAGGTGTATTGCCTATTAACTCTGTTACATTCTGTTTTATATTCATAACTTTTCCTTATATTGAGATTGTAAAAGTATATCGAAAATCAGAATAATTTTTTAATAGAGGGAAGGTAGTGTTGTGGTTTTATAACCTCTGTAATACCCATATTTGCCGAATGGAAAATTAACATATTATATTTTCTGGCAAAATATTTTAAAAGAAGATTTTGAAGATGAGGTTCGATTGAAGGTGTAAACCATGCGTTGTTGCTTATTGCTATCATATAATCTGGGTGTTTTTTATACAGCTCTTCTCTTGTGGCTTCATAACATATTGCGTTTCTAAAGAGATAACCTTTTATTTTTATATCGCTTGGCTCTTTGGCGGTGGCGTAATCGGAAGCTCCATTAAAAAATATTTTATTTATATATTTAGAGATAAATTTTGGAAGAGGTATCTCCTCTCCAAAAGGGACTAAAACCACCTTATTTACTATTTTAGCTCTCCCGTTTATAAAATAGTATGTGGAGTTGTAGGGTTTATTCTCCCTCCATGACAAAGCGCCCGTAACAATTACTATTTTTTTTGATAAATCTTTTAGTTTTTCAAAAAGATTTCCCTCTTTGTTTAAATAGAGGGGGAATATGCTCTCGCTTAAAATTATCATATCATACCCATCTTTTATACCTTTTTTTATCTCTTCTATATTCTCTTTAATTATTAATGGAAGATATTCTCTTTTCCATTTTATCTCTTGAGAAAGGGAAGGGTTTGATAGATAAATTTTAAGTAAAGGGGGCTTTATCTCTTTTGGATAGAAGATATCCAAAGAGAGAATAAAGAGGGGTATAAAAAATAGCTTATAATATTTTTTAAATTCTATCAAAGAAGCCAAAGAGATTAAAAAAAGAAAAAACTGCCATTTATAGATTCCAATAAAGCTGTAAGTTAAAGAGATTTCTGGAATAAACCAGTTAAACCCAAGCGGATGGATAAAACTAAAAAGTGTTAAAAGAAAAGCTCTTGTAAACGGATTTTCAAATATTCCCAAAATCCAAAATAAAAACCCATAAATCAGCCCTGCTGCTAAAATCATAAGAGGAATAAGATAGGAGATATCGTAGTATCTAAACGAAAAGCCTATCCAATAGAACCATAAAATTCCGGTAAAAAAGCCGGCAAAAAAGAGAGTTTCCCTTTTAGCTTTCAAAATAGAAAAAAAAGCTAAGAAAGCTAAGAGAGTATTTATTAAAGGATTTTGAATATTAAAATAGCTAAGATATATAAAAAGCGAAAGAGCCGCCGCTATAAAAAAGCCTCTTATTATGAAAATAATGGTAAAATACTGCCTTAAATTTTTTAAATTAAAGGATGGATATGCAAGGCGGAGGAAATATTTTAGCTTCATTGTTCCCACTGATTATTTTATTTGCGATTTTTTATTTTCTAATCATCAGGCCTCAGCAAAAACAGGCAAAGGCGCATAAAGAGATGATAGAATCTCTAAAAAAAGGCGATAAGATTATAACAAACGGTGGCTTAATAGCAGAAGTAATTAAGCCTGAAGAAGATTATGTAAAGGCTAAAATAAGCGATAATACAATTGTTAAAATTTCAAAAGACTATATTGCCAAAAAGATAGACTAATGGGAAGACTATTTAATTACAGATTGATAATTTTTATGTTGGCTTTCTTGTTTGGGATAGTATTTTCGGTTCCGAGTTTCTTTCAGATGCAAAAGGGGCCGAAAATATCTTTAGGACTTGATCTGCAAGGCGGTCTTCATATGCTTCTTGGGGTTAAAACCGATGAAGCCATCAAATCCAAACTCAAATCCATCGCTTCATCTATCAAATATTTTACTGATGATGAAGAAATATTGATAGATGATTTGAGGGTAAAAGATAAAAGCGTAGAGTTTACTTTGATGGATGAAGATGAGAGGCCAAAGATTGAGGAGATGCTAAAAAATATAAAAGGTATCTCCTATAAACTTGAGGGCAATAAATACATTATCACTTTAACTCCAAAAGAGATAGAATCGGTAAAAGAGTATGCTATAAAACAGGCTGTCGATACGATTAGAAACAGGCTTGATCAATTCGGTCTTGCGGAGCCGACAGTTGCAAAACAGGGAAAAGATAAAATTTTGGTAGAGCTTCCCGGTATAAAAACTCCCGAACAAGAGCAAAGAGCAAGAGAGTTGATAGCGAAAGCTGCTCATTTGCAGCTTATGGCGATAGATGAAAAGAGAGCCGATCAGGTTTATAATATGAGCGAGGAGGAGGCCGCAGAATACGGGGATATTATTTTGCCTGACGCAAAAAATCCCAAAAGAAAATATCTTGTTCATGAAGTGCCCATTTTGGATGGAAGTATGCTAACAGATGCAAGAGTAGCTTTTGACAGGGCTAATCAGCCGGTTATCAATTTTACTCTAAACAGCGCGGGAGCTAAGATTTTTGGTGATTTTACCGGTAAAAATGTAGGAAAAAGGCTTGCTATCGTTTTGGATAACAAAGTATATTCCGCTCCGGTTATTAGAGAGAGAATAGGCGGAGGAAGCGGACAGATAAGCGGGGGATTTAGCATAGAAGAGGCTCACGATGTGGCTATAGCTCTAAGAAGCGGTGCTCTTTTAGCTCCGGTTGTGATGCTTGAGAAAAGAAGTGTTGGGCCTTCTTTGGGAGCAGACAGCATCAAGGCAAGTTTTATAGCTTTAATTTCTGGATTTTTACTTGTTGTTTTCTTTATGATAGTATATTATGGAATGGCCGGAATCATAGCCGATATTGCGCTTGTTGCAAACCTATTTTTAATCGTTGCCGTAATGGCTCTTTTTGGAGCTACCCTTACGCTTCCTGGAATGGCCGGTATTGTTTTGACAGTTGGTATGGCGGTTGACGCTAACGTAATTATAAATGAGAGAATAAGGGAGCTTTTAAGAAGCAATGTGAGTATTACAAAAGCAGTAGAGCAAGGGTATTCCAACGCTATGAGCGCTATTTTGGATGCAAATATCACAACCCTGATAGCGGCGGTTATTTTGTATGCCTATGGAACAGGCCCTATTAAAGGTTTTGCCATTACGATGAGTATAGGTATTTTGGCATCTATGCTTACAGCTATTTTGGGAACTCACGGAATATATGAATATCTTTTGCCAAAAATTGAGAGAAGCAAAAATCTTAAATTTTGGTTTGGAATCGAGAGGAAATAGAGAATGGAAATTTTTAAAAGCGATAAAATTTATGATTTTATGGGCAAAAGCAAACTTTTTATTGCGCTTTCGCTTATTTTGGTATTGGCTTCTTGGGCGATACTTTTTACAAGAGGACTTCATTACGGTATAGATTTTGCGGGAGGAACTTTGGTTCAATTAAAATATGAAAAGAGCGCTCCCATAAAAAAAATTAGAGAAGATCTAAAAAAGGATCCAATTTTTAAAAACGCTTCAATTACGGAGTTTGGATCTCCTAATGAGGTTGTTATCAGGTTTTCTACAAGCTCATCTTCGGTTGGAGTTGATATCGGAGATAAAGTAAGAGAGCTTTTGAAAAATACCGGCAAATTTAAAGTTAGAAGAGTTGATATGGTAGGCCCTAAAGTTGGAAACGAGCTTAGGGAAAAAGGGCTTATGGCTATGGTTTTGTCAATTATAGCTATTTTGATATATGTTGCCTTTAGATTTGAGTGGAGATTTGGCCTTGCAGCGATTTTGGCCTTGGTTCACGATGTATCTATCTCTTTGGGATTTGTCTCTTTGTTTCAAATAGATGTAAATTTGGATATTTTGGCTGCTATTTTAACAATTATGGGATATTCCCTAAACGATACGATTATTGTTTTTGATAGAATCAGGGAAGGTATTAAAGAGGCTAAAGTTATGGATCTCTTTTCGGTAATAAACGAATCTGTAACAAAAACACTCTCAAGAACAACCCTAACCTCGCTTACAACATTTTTTGTTGTTTTAACTCTCTATCTTTTTGGAGGAGAGATTATAAAAGGTTTTAGTTTCACCCTATTAATCGGAATTATAGTGGGAACTTACAGCTCAATTTTCGTAGCTTCTCCTCTTTTAAAATGGCTTGGATTTAGTATTGAAGATTTTAAAAAGAAAGAGGCTGAAAAAGAGAAGAGAAGAAGAGAAAAAGAGAAAATCAGGCAGATGTATGAGGGCGGAGTAGTTTAAAGGTATAAGCTATGGACTGGGGAAAGGTAATATACACTTTTTTTACTCTTATGAGTCTTACCACGACGGCTGGATTTTTGTATGAACAAAACGCCGTAACTCTTTTTATAGCCGCTTCCATTAATGTAGTCTCCACTCTTTTAAAGATAGGAGTCAAAAATATCTTGGCCGCAGAGCTTTTTGCAAGCTCTCTTGTGGCCGATCTTCATCTAATTCCTGCTTTCTTGTTTATTCAGCTTGAATACAATTTAAAACTTGCCATTGCACTGGCCATTGGAGCAGTGGTAGCTAATGTTTTTTCCATGGCTTTGGTTTTGGTGGAAGCTGCAAAAAGCAAAGAAGAATTTTAAAAACGAGGTGAAATTATGGAGTATAAACCTTCCGAAATAGAAAAAAAGTGGCAAAAAATATGGCAAGAGAGCAGAGCTTTCGAGCCTGATAGCGAAAAATCAAAAAAACCTAAAAAATATGTTTTAAGCATGTTTCCCTATCCAAGCGGTAGAATGCATATGGGACATGTTAGAAATTATACTATAAGCGATGCGTTTGCAAGATATTTTAGAAAAGAGGGTTTTAATGTATTGCATCCGATGGGATGGGACGCTTTTGGAATGCCGGCTGAAAATGCCGCTATAAAGCACAAAGTTCATCCCAAAAAGTGGACTTATGAAAATATAGACTATATGAGAAAAGAGTTTGAGAGTATGGGACTCTCTTTTTCCAAAGAGAGAGAATTTGCCACTTGCGATCCTCTTTATTCAAAACATGAACAGAAAATTTTTATTCAGATGTGGCAAAAGGGTCTTATTTATAGAAAAAAATCTCTTGTAAACTGGTGTGAGAGCTGTCATACCGTTTTGGCAAACGAGCAGGTTGTAGAGGGGTGCTGCTGGAGATGCGATAATCCTATTGTTCAAAAAGAGATGTATCAATATTTTGCAAGAATTACAAAATACGCAAAAGAGCTTCTGGAAGGTTTAAAAAAGCTTGAAAAGGGATGGCCAAATCAGGTTATAGTGATGCAAAGAAACTGGATAGGCGAAAGCGAGGGGCTTGAGTTTGATTTTCTTTTGGATGAAGAGTCGGCTAAAAAGCTTAAAGGCATAGATAGATTTTCTGTTTTTACCACAAGAGCAGATACGATTTACGGGGTAACTTATGCCGCTTTAGCTCCAGAACATGAGATAGTTTTAGAGCTTTTAAAATCGGATATCTTAGATGAAGAGACAAAAGAGAAGATAAAAAGAATGCAGGCCGTGCCTCCAAGAGAGAGGGGAAACAGGGAAAAAGAGGGAATTTTTACAAACTTATACGCGATTCATCCTTTAACAAAAGAGAAAATTCCAATATGGATAGCAAATTTTGTTATTGTAGAGTATGGAAGCGGGGCGGTTATGTCTGTTCCGGCGCATGATGAGAGAGATTTTGAGTTTGCCAAAAAATATAATCTTCCAATAAAGTATGTAATAAAGCCAAAAGAGGGAGATATCGATAAAAACGAAGCTTTTACAAAAGAGGGGATTATGATAAACTCCGATGGTTTTAATAATCTCCCAAGCAAGGAAGCTAAGTCTAAAATTATAGAGATGTTTGAAGAAAAAGGTCTTGGCAAGAAGGTAGTTAATTATAAACTTAGAGACTGGGGTCTTAGCAGACAGAGATATTGGGGAACTCCTATTCCTTTGATTCATTGCGAAAAATGCGGAATAGTGGAGGTTCCTTTTGAAAATCTTCCAGTAACCTTGCCAGATGACGTAAAGATTACTGGAGAGGGAAACCCTTTGGAAAATCATCCTTCATGGAAATATGTAAAATGTCCAAAATGTAGTGGCGATGCTTTAAGAGAGACTGATACTTTGGATACTTTTGTAGAGTCAAGCTGGTATTTTTTAAGATATGCCACTCCAAGAGAGTATTGGGAAGAGAAGGTTGTGGATAAAGAAAGCGTAGATTATTGGATGAGCGTAGATCACTATATTGGCGGAATAGAGCATGCCATTTTGCATCTTTTATATTCAAGATTTTTTACTAAAGTAATGAGAGATTTGGGATATGTGGATGTAGATGAGCCTTTTAGCAAGCTTTTAACGCAGGGGATGGTTTTAAAAGACGGCGCTAAAATGAGCAAATCCAAAGGCAATATCGTAGATCCAGACTCTTTGATAGAAAAATATGGCGCGGATACGGCAAGGCTTTTTATCCTTTTTGCGGCTCCCCCTCAAAAAGAGATAGAGTGGAATGATAAAGCAGTTGAAGGAGCTTTTAAATTTATAAAAAGATTTGTAGATAGAAGCAAAAATGCAAAAGAGTGTGAAGATATTCCAAAAATTGATCACTCTAAGCTTAAAAAAGAGGAGAAATTTGCAAGAAAGAAAGTTTATGAGGCTTTGAAAAAGTATGAAGAGGTTTATAGCGGCTCTTATGCTTTTAATACGATGATAGCCGCGTCAATGGAGGCTCTAAACGCTCTTTCAAATCAAAAAAATGAAGATGTGTGGAGCGAGGGATATTTTATACTTTTGAATGTTTTAGAGCCGGTTATTCCTCATATCTGCTGGGAGCTTAGCGATAAGCTCTTTAAAAGAAGAAACTTTAGAAAAATAGAAATAAAAGAGGAAGTGTTTAGAGAAGATAGCGTTACTGTCGTAGTGAGTGTAAACGGCAAAAAAAGAGGCATATTAAATATTCCAAAGGATACTTCCAAAGATGAAACTATTAAAAAAGCAAAAGAGACAGTTTCAAAATGGCTTACAGGTAAAGAGATAATAAAAGAGGTTTATGTTCCAGGAAAACTTGTAAATTTGGTAATTAAATAGATGAAAAGAGCTTTTTATTTTATTCTTTTGCTTACTTTCGTAGGATGCGGTTATAAACCCGCTTCCTACTATACCGATAGAATTTTAAAAACAAAAGTTTACGTAGATGTCAAATCCTCTCTTAGGGATCCGGAAAATACCGTTTTAATAAAAGATGCTATAAATGAAGTTTTAGTAAGTAAATTTCACTCTATTTTAGCTCCTTTTGATAAAGCCGATTTGAAATTTTTTATAAAATTAAGAAGCGTTTCTTTTGAGCCGATACAATATGATCAAAATGGTTTTGTAACCGCTTATAAAACGGTTGTTGTTTTGGATACTCTTTATAAGTCTAAAGATAAACAAAAAAGAATAGTAACAAGCGGGGAGTATGATTTCCCGATAGAGTCAAACAGTATCATATCTGATACTAAAAGATTTGAGGCTATTAAGTTTGCTTCCAAGAAAGCAATAGAGGAGTTTATCTCAAAAATTGCCATAGAGGGAATGTTGGATGACAATAAATGATATAGCCAAAGAGGCTATAGAGATAGTTACCAAAAATCATGAATTTCTAACTCCCGACAACTATTACAAGGCTTTCTGCTTTGTGGCTAAAAAGAGGGGATATATTGTAGAAGATTGTCAAAAAATAGAAAATTATATAAAAAAACTTGATCCTGTAATTCAGAATGAAGCTAAAAAATTTTTTATAAAAAGTGTGGATGATTTTTTTGCTTTTCTTATTGCCTATATTAATAGAACCACATCTCTTGAGAGCAACGAGCATATAAAACATTTAACTCTTCTTATAAAAAGGCTTCTTCAGGCAATAACCCTTTTGCATGATAAAGAGGCTTCCGAGCTTGCCAATATATCCTTGGATAGAATAAGCTATACTATAGATACGAAAGCAGTGGATATTATAAAAGATAAGTGGCTTGATTTTATAACCTCTTATGATGACTCCTATCTTGAAAAGCTTGATAAATTTTGCAAAGTTAATAAAAATGATCTAAGATTAATGGTTGAAAACCTTTTGGAGTGTTTTGTAGAGGATGAGCAAAAAGCTTCAAAAGAGATATACACTAAAATTGCTCCTTTATTGATAGCGGCTCTCTCTCCCTCTATCGCTTCAGATGTTGATGAAGAGCTTGCAATTATCTCTTATGAACTTCAAAATTCTCCCGAATCTTTGGCTACGGATTCTTTTATAGAAGATATAAAAAAAATGATTTTAAGAAGAAAGGATTTGGATAAGGCAAAACTTAGAGAAAATGTAGCTGTTTTAGATAACTTATTGGAAAATCTCTCTTTAAAAATTATCGATCTTTTAAAAAGAAGCAATATCAGCAAAGAAAAAATCCAAAAAATTACAAATCAAATAAAAAATACAGATTTTAAAGATGACTCTTTAGAGACGATTCAAAAGAAACTGTTGAAAATAGCACAGTCTTTAGAGTTTGAAACAGACTCCTTTTCCAACGAAATCCAAAATCATCAGCTGATAGTAAAACATCTATACAACAGAGTAAAGAAACTTGAGAAAGCTTTGCAGATAGCGAAAAAAGAGGTAAAGGTTGATTTTCTGACATCTACTTTATCAAAAAGAGGATTTGAGGAAGAGCTTCATAAAGCTGAAGAGAGTTTTAAAAGATATCAAACTAATTACTCTATATGCTTTTTTGATATAGACTATTTTAAAATTATAAATGATACATACGGCCATGAGGCGGGAGATGTGATATTAAAAAGTGTGGGAGAGCTTTTTAAAAGATATACAAGAGAGGTTGATATAGTCGGAAGATATGGAGGGGAGGAGTTTGTAGTCGTTTTGCCAAATGTTGATTTAACAGGAGCTATAAAATTTGCCAATAAAATTAGAAAAATGATTAAATCAAACAGATTTATGTATAAGGGCGAGAGAATTTATGTCTCCATAAGCGGTGGAGTTAGTGAAAGAAAAGATTACAAATCTCTTCAAGAGGCTATAAACGCGGCAGATGAGATGTTATATAAGGCCAAAAACACTGGAAGAAACAAAATAATGCCGGAATTTGGATGAGTTTAGCTGATTTTTTAAATAAGAAGCCTTTATATTATAAAGAGATAGATTATGAAAGAATGCCCAGAATCTGGGAAAGAGTTAAAAAGTATTTTAATCTTCCAAAAATTATTCATATAGTCGGAACCAACGGAAAGGGAAGCAGCGGCAGATTTTTGGCCTATTATTTATATAAAAGCGGATTTAAAACAGGACACTATACCTCTCCTCATATTTTAAAATTTAACGAGAGAATCTGGATTGACGGAAAAGATATAGATGACGAGAGTTTACAAAAGTCTCACGAAAGCCTTCTTTCCATACTTTCTAAAGAGGAGGCAGACTCTCTTTCCTATTTTGAATACACAACTCTTCTTGCCGTTTTTTCCATGCAAAAGTGCGATTATATTGTTTTGGAAGCCGGGCTTGGCGGGGAGTATGACGCAACGAGTGTATTTGATAATATTTTAACTTTGGTAACCTCAATAGATTTTGATCATAAAGCTTTTTTAGGAGAGAGTATAGAGGAGATTGCAAGAACCAAATTAAATGCGGTCAAAAGGGCTATGATTTTATCTATGCAAGAGCATATAGAGGTTTTTGAGATAGCTTTTGAAATTTCGAAAAAAAAGAAAAAGAAAATTTATTTATATAATAATTTTTTAACGAATAATGAGTTAATATTATCTGGAGCCTTTATAAAAGATAGAGAGCTTCCGCCTTTTTTTTATAAAAATTTGACTTTAGCAATGTCTGCGGTTAAATTTTTAGGACTAAATGTCGATTTTAATAAACTAAATGGCATACAGTTTTTTGGAAGATGCCAAAGGATTTTTAAAAACATAACAATAGATGTAGGCCACAATCCTCTTGCGGCAAAAGCTTTAAAAGAGAGTTTTGAAAATAAAAAAGTGGTTTTGGTTTACAACAGTTATGAAGATAAAGATTATGAGGAAATTTTAAAGATTTTAAAACCTATTATAAAAAGGGTTGAAATTATAGATTTAGATGAAGAGAGAGTGGCTAAAAGAGAGAGTTTAAAAAGAGTTTTAAAGAAACTCTCTTTAGATTTTAGAGATTTTAATAAAATAGAAGATAATGAAGAGTATCTGGTTTTTGGCTCTTTTATGGTTATAGAAAAATTTTTAAAAGGTTTTTATGAAAAATAAACTTACTATTACGGTTTCAGATATAAACGGCACAAAACATTATGAAGTTCATCAGGCCGTAAAAAAATTTATTATATATTTTTTGCTTTTTATAGTTTTGGTTGTCGGAGGAAGTTTTTATCTTATAAATTTTTTAATGAATGAAGTTGAAACGTTAGAGAAGAAAAAAGAGCTGATAGCCAAAGAAGAAGCTAAATTAAAAGAAGAGAAGAGAATTTTACAAGAAGAGATTGCCAAGAAAACAGAAGAATTTGAAAATATAAGAGATAAAGTAGAAGATATAGAAGAACTTATAGGTTTAAAACCTTCTAAAGACAAGGGAAATATAGAACAAAGAATTGATTTGATAAAAATTTCTTCCAATGAGAGAAAATTAATATTAAACTCTATTCCTCAAGGTTTTCCAGTTAGAGGGGCTCATATAACTTCTGGGTTTGGATGGAGAATACATCCTATTTTTCATACCAGAAAATTTCATCACGGTTTGGATTTTGGAGGAAGAACCGGACTTCCAATTAGAGCTACAGCCGATGGAATAGTAACTTCTGCCGGTTTTAATAGGGGAGGATATGGGTATGTCGTAAAGGTTATGCATAATTTCGGTTTTGAAACTATTTATGGACATATGACTAGCAATATAAAAGTTAAAGTAGGAGACTTTGTTAAAAAAGGTGATATAATTGGATATCTGGGAAATACTGGAAGGTCTACCGGCCCTCATCTTCATTATGAAGTGAGATTCATAGATAGAATTTTAAATCCTATAAATTTTGTTAGGTGGAGTATAATAAATTTTGATGAAATCTTTAAGAAGGAGGATAGAGTACCATGGCGTTCTTTGGTAGAAGCAATAAAACACCAGCAAGACCTGTTCCTGCGATTGCAGCAAGCGGCTCACAAACAAAAAGGCAAAGCCAGTCGTCAGAAACAACGGTCATCGCATCAGGCGCGAAAATAGAGGGGAATTTTGAATTAAATACGAAACTTCATATAGATGGGGAAGTTACCGGAACCATTGTTTCAAATAATGTTGTTACTATCGGTTCAAAAGGTGTGGTTAGGGCTGATTTGAAAGCTGATAAAATGATTATAAGCGGCTCTTTTGAAGGAAATGCTGACTGCAATACGGTTGAGATTTTGGCTGGAGGAAGATATATAGGAAAAGTTTTGGCAAAACAGCTTGTAATAGAGCAAAGCGGTTATTTTGAGGGAGAAAGCAAGACAAAAAAAGATTCCACTCCTCAAACTTCCGTCGTTACAAATGCCAAACAGGCAAAGATAGTTAAATAAGGATTTTGTCCATAAATATGAATCTTTCCGCTTGTATATATGAATTTTTAAAAGATTCATATTGCGAGCTTATTATCTGCCAAAACGAAAAAGAGGCCGAGCTTATAAGAGACGCGGCCTCTTTTTTGGGGTATGAAGCTTTCTCTCTTCCAGATCTTAGAGCCTCTTTTGGGGATGATTTAAGAGTTTATAAAGAGGAGATTCATCTTCTTCTAAGCATTTTAAATTCCTACTATTTTAGTGATAATAAAAAAAAGATTTTGATATCTCCTATTAGAACTTTAGTAAATCCTCTTCCTAAAAAAGAGCTTTTTGATAGATTTTCCCTCTCTTTTGGAGATGATATAAATTTAGAGACTCTAAAACAAAAACTCTTTTTTTGTGGGTATAGTTTTGTAGATATCGTAGAGGAGAAAGGGGAAGTCTCCTTTAGGGGAGATATTATCGATATTTTCCCGATAAATAGCGAAAATCCCTATAGAATATCTCTTTTTGACACTCAGATAGAGAGTATCAGGATTTTTGAGAGAGAGACGCAGCGAAGCAGAAAAGAAGAGATTGAAAAGGTTGAAATAATTCCGGCTCTTTTTGCATTAAATGAGCAAAGCTTTAGAGAGCTTAATAAAAGATGTGAAAATTTCAGAAGCGATACCTTTTTTAAGGATTTGCATTCTCTCTCTTTATGGGTTTTGGACGATTTTGGAGTATTTTATACCGATATTTTAGATAGCAGATTAGCTTACGATTTTAAAGAGGAGTTTTTAGATATCACTTTTAGAGATGAAAAAGTTAAAGAGAAATTTTTATCTCTAAAAACTCTTCCCTCTCCTTTAAAGTATAAAGATATAAATGTTGCAGACATTTATTCGTTTTTAAAATTTCATGAAAATAAAAATATAACTCTGATAGCAAAAAACGAGGCCGTTTTAAAAAGATTCTCAATTCCTGAAAATTTAAAGTATAAATTTAAAAAAAGCGATGTTATTTTAAATATTCTCTCAGACAAAGAGCTTATCTTATCTTTTAACGAAAGAAAGAGAAAAAGGAGAGTAAAGAAACCAGCTTTTTTAATAGACGAGCTTAAAGTTGGGGATTATGTGGTTCATGAGATTCACGGAATAGGAATTTTCAAAGGTCTTGAGCAGGTAAAAGTTTTAGGAGCGGTTAGGGATTTTGTCAAAATCGAATATCAAAATGAAGACGCTCTTTTGGTGCCTGTGGAAAATTTGGAAGTTATAAGCCGCTATATCGGAGATAGCGGCGTTTTGGTGCAGATTGACAAACTTGGAAAAGGCAGTTTCCTAAAACAGAAAGCAAAAGCCAAAGAGAAACTCTTTAAAATAGCCAAAGATATAGTGGAGATAGCGGCAAAAAGGGAGTTGTCAAAAGGATTTAAAATAAGAGGAGATTTTGAAGAGATAGCTCTCTTTCAGGCCTCTTTGGGATTTGAATATACAAAAGATCAAAAAAAAGCCGTAGAGGAGATTTTTGAGGAGCTAAACACCGGCAGAGTGATGGATAGGCTTCTTAGCGCCGATGTGGGCTTTGGAAAAACGGAAGTTGCTATGAATGCTATTTTGGCAACTAAGCTTAGCGGATATCAGTGCGCTTTTGTTGTTCCAACCACTCTTTTATCATCTCAGCACTATAAAACTCTAACCGATAGATTATCGCCTTTTAAAGTTAAAATAGCAAAGCTTGACAGATTTACAAAACCAAAAGAGAAAAGAGAGATTCTAAAGGGCTTGAAAGAGGGGGATATAGACGTAGTTGTCGGAACTCATACGATTTTAGGATGCGAGTTTAAAAATTTAGCTTTAGTGGTGATAGACGAGGAGCATAAGTTTGGAGTCAAGCAAAAAGAGAAACTAAAGGCGTTAAGAGAGAATGTCCATATTCTCTCAATGAGCGCCACTCCGATTCCAAGAAGTCTTAATATGGCTCTATCTTCAATAAAGAGCTTTTCTCAAATTTTTACTCCTCCCCAAGATAGAAAGGATATTAGAACTTTTGTCAAAGAGTATGACCAAAGGCTTGTAAAAGAGGTGATTTTAAGAGAGAAAAGAAGAGGAGGGCAGATATTTTATATCCATAATAGGATAGCTACGATAGATGATAAAAAAAGGGAGTTAGAAGAGTTGATTCCTGATATTAAAATTTTGGTTTTGCACTCCAAAGTATCAACTGCCGAGAGTGAAAAAGAGATGCTCTCTTTTGAAAAGGGAGAGTATGATATTTTGCTATCTACTTCTATTGTGGAATCAGGAGTGCATCTGCCAAACGTCAATACGATTATTGTAGAGGGAGCCGATAGATTTGGAATAGCCGATCTTCATCAATTAAGAGGGAGAGTCGGAAGAAGCAAAAGAGAGGGGTATTGCTATTTTTTGATAGAAGATAGAGATTCCCTAAGCGAAGCTGCGGCAAAAAGGCTGATAGCGTTAGAGAGCAATTCTTATCTTGGAAGCGGCTCGGCTCTTGCTTATTATGATCTTGAAATAAGAGGCGGCGGAAATATAATAGGGGAGGCTCAAAGCGGCCATATAAAAAATATAGGCTACTCTTTGTATCTTAAAATGCTTGAAGAGAGCGTAAATGAGCTTTTGCATAAGAAGGTAGCCAATAAAAAAGATATAGAGATAAAATTAAGCGTAAGCGCTTTTATAAATAGCGAGTATATAGCTGAAGATAGGGTAAGATTGGAGCTTTACAGAAGACTTAGCGGATGTGAAAGCGTAGAAGAGGTTTATGAAATAGAGGATGAGATGAGAGATCGTTTCGGCAAGATGGATATTTTTACAAAGCAGTTTTTGGATATAATTGTAATTAAAATTTTAGCCGCTAAAAAACAAATATCATCAATATCAAGTTATAACGAATATATAAGCGTAGTGTATGAAGATGAAAGAGAAGAGGAGCTTAAGGCAAGAAGCAGAGACGATGACGATATTTTGGAGACAGTTTTAAGTTTTTT
>Ga0256832_1001093_pt1 | contig 18259 bp, 16 predicted proteins | sample 134614metaG_FD_190534 | JGI IMG/M metagenome (GOLD analysis project Ga0256832, IMG submission 190534) | Hydrothermal vent microbial communities from Lau Basin, Pacific Ocean - 134-614 | ecosystem: Environmental > Aquatic > Marine > Hydrothermal vents | place: Pacific Ocean: Lau Basin | collected...
GATCACCAAACGCCTGCGTCCCGTCTTCTCCAGCCTGCGCTATCAGACCGTTCAGGCCACGGCCTTCACCATGCCCACGGTGCGGCCAGGCACGCCCAATGCCCTGCACGAGCTGGCGCTGCACTACACGCCCGATCAGATGCGCATCAACCTGATCGCCACCTCGGTCATGCGCCAGCCGCTGCCCGAGGCACAGATGATCGCGCGCGTGGATCGCCAGCTGCACCGCTGGCTGGAACCCCATTTCGCCAGCCTCGACGTGACCAGCATCAAGTCCGTGTGAGGCCGGAGATTTTTCGAATCGTCAAACCGTTACCGGAGGAAATCCGATGCCCGAAGTCGTAATGTACTGTACCGACACCTGCCCCTATTGCCAGCGCGCCGAGAAACTGCTGACCAAGAAGGGCGTGGAAATCACCAAGATCAACGTAGAGGGCAACCAGGCGGCCCTGCGCGAGATGATCAAGCGTACCGGCCGCAACACCGTGCCGCAGATCTTCATCGGCGACCGCCACGTGGGCGGCTTCGACGATCTGGCCGAACTGGACATGGACGACGAGCTCGATCCCCTGCTGACCGGTTGAGCGGCAAAAAACGGCAAACCCGGTCATGAAATTGGCCGGGTTCTTTGCTATAACGTTCCCATCGGGGCATGCGCTCCGCCAGACAGGGACCGGACGATGGTCACTTCAACCGACCACGTCACCGCCGGCAGCCTGGATCGCCCGGCAGACAACGAAAGCGACTGGCCCGCACGCTATGCGCGGGTCCGACGGGATACCGAACGGCTCGTCGAGCCCCTGAGCGTCGAGGATTGTGTCGTCCAGACCATTCCCGACGTAAGCCCGCCGAAGTGGCATCTGGCGCACACCACCTGGTTCTACGAAACCTTCCTGCTCGTCCCCTTCAGCAGGCATTATCGCCCCTTTCATCCCGACTTTGCCCGGCTGTTCAATTCCTATTATGAACAGGTCGGTGAATACCATCCCCGGCCACGCCGCGGCTGGCTGTCGCGACCCGCGTTCGACGAGGTGCTGGCCTACCGCCACCACGTGGACACGGCCATGCAGGATCTGCTCGCGGACGAGGCACACCCGGATGCCGCACGGATCCGGACCCTGCTGGAAGTCGGCCTGAACCACGAACAACAGCACCAGGAACTCCTGCTTACCGACACCAAGCACATCCTTGGCCACAACCCGCTGCACCCCACCTACCGGGAGCTGCCGACGCCGACCGGCAAGGCTGCCCCTCTGCACTGGCTGGCCTACGATAGTGGCCTGGCGGAGATTGGCGCCGAGAACGCGGGATTCCATTACGACAACGAGGCACCCCGGCACCGCGTCTGGCTGGCGGCCTTCGAGCTGGCCTCGCGGCCGGTGACCAATGGCGAATATCTGGCCTTCATCGAGGACGGGGGCTACCGGCGGCCCGAGCTGTGGCTCTCCGACGGCTGGCAGGCCGTGAAGCAGGGGCGTCTGACCCGGCCGCTCTACTGGCAACACATCGATGGCGAATGGCACGAGATGACCCTCGGCGGCCTGCGCCGGCTCGATCCCGATGCCCCGGTCTGTCACGTCAGCTACTTCGAGGCCGATGCCTACGCCCACTGGGCCGGCGCCCGCCTGCCGACCGAGGCCGAATGGGAGAAGGCGGCACAGGACCGGCCGATCAGCGGCAACCTGCGCGATGCCGGCTGGCTGCATCCGACGCCGGCGGATGACGGCGAGGGCCTGCAGCAACTCTACGGGGACGTGTGGGAATGGACCGCGAGCGCCTATGCCCCCTATCCCGGATTCCGTCCCCCGGCGGGCGCGCTCGGCGAATACAACGGCAAGTTCATGTGCGGCCAGTATGTCCTGCGCGGTGGCTCCTGCGTCACGCCGGCGGATCACATCCGCGCCAGTTACCGCAACTTTTTCTATCCGCCGGATCAGTGGCAGTTCAGCGGCATCCGGCTGGCCCGGGACCCGTCATGAATGCTTCCGTCGCCGGCCAGGTCCGGCTCTACGATCGACAACCGGCCCTGGCCGACTTCCGGCAAACCGTGCTCGATGGCCTGTCTCGCCGCCCCCGGGCCATTCCGCCCAAGTTCTTCTACGATGCCGAAGGCTCGCGCCTGTTCGATGCGATCTGTGAATGCCCGGAATACTATCCCACCCGCACCGAGAAGGCGCTCCTCGCGCGCCATGCGGAGGCGATCGCCGAACGGGTGGGGCCCGCCTGCCTGCTCATCGAGCCGGGCAGCGGCAGCAGCGAGAAGGTCCGCCTGTTGCTCGACACCCTGCGCCCGGCTGCCTACCTGCCCATGGACATCTCCCGCCATTACCTGTTCGAGACGGCGCGCAATCTGGGGCGGGAATATCCCTGGCTGGCCATTCATGCGACCTGCATCGACTTCACCCGGCCCATCTCACTGCCGTTCGCGCCGCCGAACGTGCGCCGCGTGGCCTTCTTCCCCGGGTCCAGCATCGGCAATTTCGACCCGGATGACGCACGCACCTTCCTGCGTCATCTCGTCAAAACCGTCGGTCCCGGCGGTGGCCTGCTCATCGGCGTGGACTGCAAGAAGGATCGGCGACGCCTGGAAACGGCCTACAACGACGCCGCCGGCATCACGGCCCGCTTCAACCTGCATCTGCTGGAGCGCATCAACGCCGAACTGGACGGCGATTTCGACCTCGACGGTTTCCGGCACCACGCCTTCTACAACGCCAAAGCCGGTCGCATCGAGATGCACCTGGTGAGCCGCAAGGCGCAAACCGTGCACATCGGCGAAACCCGTTTCGATTTCGCTGCAGAAGAGAGCATCCATACCGAAAACTCCTACAAGTATCACGTGGCCGAGTTTGCGGCCCTGGCACAATCCGCCGGTTTCATCCTGCAGCAGGTCTGGCAGGACGATGAAGGGTTGTTCAGTCTGCAATACTACGAAGTCGAATCATAAGAAAACCGTAAGCTGGGGCGGTGTCGGCGCGGATGATTTCAGACGATTTGATCACCTCACCCTGTCCCTCTCCCTGGAGAAGAGGGAACCCTTCGATACGGCTGCGAACGGGCTGCGCAGTTCACAGTACTCCTGATTCCTGACATAAAAAGCGCCGTTTTCGACCCGTTATCAGGATCAAGCAGCAATCCGCCGTTCTGTTGCGGCAAGGGCAGGGCCGACCATTTCCTTGTCGTCTTTTCGCTCATGCCGGCTCGAGCACCCGACGTCGCCAGGCGACCAGCAAGATGAGCAGCAGGCAGGCGAAGGCGATCGTGGCGGGAAACAATACCGTCGTCAGGGAATGGTGTTCCAGGGCCAGGATCACCAGCACGTTGCGAACCAGGAACAACAGGAAGAACAGGATGTTTTCCTGATGGGGAAAGTGCCAGCTCTTGCGCAAGGTGGGTCCGAAACCGAGCACATCCACTCCCGTGAGGATGATCACGGCCCACAACGGATCGCGGGTCAGAACCCAGAAGGGCAGGGACAGCAGGGCCGTGAGGAAAAAGGCCCAGTCCAGACGGGTAATGGTGATGTCACCCCGACGGGCCCAGGCGAGGACGGCGATCCCCATGGTCATCAGTCCCGACACGCCGATGGGCCAGGCGCCGATACCGCCGCCATCGTCGAGCTGGGCCAGAAACACGATGCACGTCGTCGTTCCCCAGATAATCCAGGAAAAGACATGGGGCCGGACGGCGCCGGAGAGGATCCTCAGGACATAGGGCAGGAAGGCCAGCAACGTCAGCCCGATGGCCAGCGTGGACAGGATTTCCTTGAGCATGCATCACCACCCGTACAATGGGGATCGTCTCGACAGCACTAATCTTTTGTCCTGAACACGCGGCAACGGCAGTCAAGGACAGGCATCGCAGAGCATAACCCGGCCTGACGGCTTTCGATGTTTGCGGAACATTATCCGGCGCCGCCGCGATCAATGTACATGGGCCGGTTGTCGATCAGGTTCAGCCAGCCCTTCAGAATCCGGTAGATGACCCAGAACGTAACCACGACCAGAATGATTGCTCCCACTCCCACGACATAGGTCACCACGCCAAGCACATACCACAACAGACTGAACCAGAATGTGCGGATCTGCCAGCGAAAATGGGATTCCAGCCAGGTTCCGCGAACCTCGTCGATCTTCACGTAGTCGAGAATCAGCGCAATTACGTAACTGAGACCCGTAATGTAACCCAGCGCCTGCAGCAGATAGATAACCTTTGTCAGGGTGATCAGGGAAGGATCGGGTTCCGGGCCGAAATCGGCATCGTGACGAAATGAGGAAGAGGAACTCACTGCAAGAGCCTCGCTACAAGCCGGAAATGAAGCGGCACGCCCTGGAGGTAAATGCAGGACAACGCAGTCAACCTGACAACCAGCTCCGGCGCCGCGCAAGTTGCGCCGTATCGGCCTCGGCATCGATGGTCAGATAGCAGGTATCGGCGGGCGCTTCCGCAAGGACAAGGGTAGCCTGTTGCAGTTCATCCCGATGGAAGAAATGTATCCGCAATCTCTCTCCGGGCTTGCGATTGGCCAGCCATTTTTCGAGACGGGCGGTATCGACTTTCAGTTCATCCACGGCCACGATGACATCCTGTGCAGACAGGCCTGCCGCCTGCGCGGGCCCATTTTCAAAGACATGGGTCAGACGGACGCCGGCCGAATCGGCCACGATTCTGGCGCCAAGCGTAACCGGTGCCTTGCCAGTTGTTTCCAGCGGCCTGCCTCCCTTGTCGTCGGCAGAGCGCGCAGCGCGCAAATGGAACTCGATGCCAACCTGATCGAACAGTTCGGCCAGCGGGGGATCCTCGGTGCCATGCAGATAGCGGGCGAAGAAATCACCCAGATCCGTCCCGGCCAGTTCGCTGGCCAGACGCTCGATTTCGCCTTCGGCGACTCCCTGGCCGGTCTTCCCGTAGTCGTGCCATAGCCTGCGCATGAGGTCGTCCAGACTCTTGTGGCCATCCGTTGCCTGGCGGATTGTAAAATCGAGCGCCAGCGCCACCAGGCTGCCCTTGGTGTAGTAGCTGACGATGGTATTGGGTGCGCTCTCGTCCTGCTTGTAGAAGCGCGTCCAGGCGTCGAAACTCGATTCGGCCACGCTTTGCAGATGGCGTCCGTGGCCGCGCAGAACCCGCGTGATGGTCTGGCCCAGCAGTTCAAGATAGCTTTCGGCCGGGATCACGCCGCTGCGTGCCAGGGTCAGGTCATCGTAATAGGCGGTGATCCCCTCGAAGGCCCAGAGCTGACGGGTATGGGTTTCCCGATACAGATCGTAGGGTACGAAGGCGGCCGGCTTGATGCGCTTGACGTTCCAGGTGTGAAAGTATTCGTGACTGCACAGTCCAAGGAACTGGCGATAGCCTTCCGTGACTTCCGACATGCCGGGCTGGGGGAGATCGTCGCGGCTGCACAGCAGGCTGCAGGAACTGCGGTGCTCCAGTCCGCCGTAACCGTCGCCCACGGCCATGACCAGAAATAGATAGCGTTCAATCCCGGCCGGCAGTTCGCCGAACAGGTCAATGTGCGTTTTGCAGATTCTGCCCAGATCGGCTGCCAGCCGCTCGCCATCGACACGATGCCGACCGGAGATGATCACGTGATGCGGAATCCCGCCCGCGGTGAAATCGATACGACGGAAGGCGGCCATCTCCACCGGATGATCGATCAGATCGTCGTAGTCGTCGGCGCGATAGCGGCCAAAGCCCCAAGGTTCGGCACCGTCACGACTCAGGCTGGTGGCCACCTGCCAGTGGCGACCGGTCTCATATTCGGGTGATTGCAGCTCGACGGTGTGAGGTTGTTCTTCCTTGCCGTGAACCTGCAGGAACACGCTGGTGCCATTGAAATAGGCATGATCCCGATCGAAATGGGCGCTGCGTACCGAGAGATCGTAGGCATAGACCTCGTATTCGACCAGCAACGGACCCGCCGTTGGCTCGCACTGCCAGGTGCTCTTGTCCAGCTTGTTCACGGTGACAGGATGGCCTTCGGCCGAGGCGATCAGGCGAATCACGTTTTTTGCGAAGTCCCGAATCATGTAACTGCCGGGGATCCAGGCGGGCAGCGACAGGCGCTGGCCGAGGGGATCGGGATCGGGTATCCGGCAGGTGATCCGGAAGACATGGGCCTCAGGGCGTGCGGGCAGAACGGTATAGTGAATGGAGTCCGGGCTGTCGTTCATGTTGCCTATCCGTTGTCCGGTACGACATCGACCTTCACGAAGAGATCATAATCGTCCGGGTGTTCACGATGGGTTCCGTAGACCTTGCCACGGGTAACCGGGCGCGGTTGCCCGCTGACGGCGCCCAGCGCGATCCACTCGCCGGGGGCGACGGACACGGTGGTCGAGGCCATGTGTTGCTGCAGCCGACCGCCGCCGGATCGGGATTCGGTTTCGTCGAACGGCTGGATGTCCAGCACCACCTTGCCGCCGACGAGTCGCGGCCGGATCCGCAAGCCGCTGTCGAGCTGCCGGTATTCGATGCTTTCCGTGACCGTGCCATCCGGATTGACCCGTCGACTGCCGACCGGAATCGACTTGCCCGTCTTGATGGTGGCCCATTTGCCTTCGAGAACCCGAACGGCATAGGTCTGCGGCGCCAGCTTCCGGCCGCGGGTGCGATAGGTCTTGACGCTGCTGCGAGGCTCGCCCGACTTGGTGATCCGGATCCGATCCTCGTAGGCGGTATCCGCCTCGGGCGCCGGGGGCGGTTTGGGCAGGTTCGACTGCAAAACGGCGGGATCCAGCGAAACCAGGATTTCGAACTGGTGCAGGGGGGTGTCCAGTTCCGCGACCAGTTCGGCAAGCGCGGGCAGGTCCGCCTTGCGGGCCCGAATGACGATGGTATCGCCCTGGCCCTCGACGGCCGCACCGGGCGGCAGCACACCGCGGACCAGCGGCAGGATGTTTTCGGCCGGCTGATGCGACAGTCGCACGGTTTGCACGGTCAGTGCCTCGGCCGACATGGCAACACCGCCGGCCAGCAGATACAGAACCAACGGGATGACAAAAGCGGGATATCGCTTCACAGGTGCAGCCTCCGCAGGTTGGGATCGACCTGACTCACTTCCCAGACCTCGGTAAAGAAGTTGACGAGTTTTCGGGCCAGGTCCGGATCATTGTCATTGGCGATGCCTTCGTAACGATCGGCCAGGGTTCGATGAATGATACGCCGTTCGTCGAAGACCATGAAGGCCTCGTTGCAGTGCCGGTAATCGGGATGGACGGCACGGATTTCGATGGCCGTGGTCAATCGCCGGGCCAGTTCGATGAGGCGATGACCGTACTTGATCAGAGGATCGATCTCCTGCAACAGGATGCGAAAACGCACGCGCGGCTGACGGCTGGCCAGCCGGGCGACGGTTTCCGCGAATTCGCGGGTATCGTAGAGCTTGCCGTCCAGGCGCCGGGAAAAAATGTGCACGCTGCGGCGCGTGGAACGCAGCATGTCGAGCGCCATGGCGTAGTGCTCGGCACTGCGCTCGAGTGTGATGGGGCCGACGGTATGCGACGGATCCGGCATCATGTTTCCTTGCGGGCATCGAAATGATGTTCCATGGCCCGGTGCGGGATGTCCGCGTCCAGGAAGGTTTCGCCAAAGGCCTCGAATCCGTGCCGGGCATAGAAGGGAAGGGCCCGGATCTGCGCATGCAGAAAGACCCGCTTCAGCCCCATCCTCCGGGCCTCGTCCAGCAGAGCCTGCAGCATGGCGCTGCCAATGCCACGCCCCCGCCAGGCCGGCAGCACGGCCATGCGGCCGATCTGGCCGTTGGCCAGCAGGCGGCCCGTTCCGATCACCTCGCCATTTCGATTGCGGGCAACGACATGGATTGCCTCATGATCCAGGCCATCCCATTCCAGCTCCCCGGGAACCCCCTGTTCGGCCATGAACACGGTTTCGCGAATCATACGGATCCCGGGTTCTTCGTCGAAACGGGCCGTGGTGATGCGGTAATCATTCATCGTCGGCTTCCACCAGGGCATGCTGTTGCAGCATCGCAAACCATTCACGGTGTCCGGCATCTTCAAGAAAAGACAGCAGTTCCGGCCCGAAGTGCCGCTGATCACAGAGCAGGCGGGCCAGCGGGCGTCGGCCGTCCGGCACCACGTATTCCTCGCCTTCGACAAACAGGCGAAACGGATCGCCATCCAGATAATTGAGCCGGGCGCTTTCTCTCCGGCGCAGGATCTGCCCCCGTTGCAGACGCGCGCGGATTTCCGCTACGGACAGGGGCTCGATGTCGAACATTTCCTCAACGGGTTGGGTGATGTACCGGCCGAACCAGGCATCGATGGCCTCGTCGGGAATGAAGCGCTGGCGGATGATCTCGCGGATCCGGGCCAGCGCCTTGCCGTCGATTTCACCGGGCCGTTGCGTCGGCGCCAGATCCGGATCGCCATAACGCAGGGTATCCGGAAGCAGGGCGATCACGTCGTCCACCCAGGCCGTGATCAGATCCCGATGGCCCGGCGCACGGAAGCCCACCGAGCAGGTCATGCACCCGTCGCCGAGCGCCACGCCGTAATGGGCCAGGCCCGGCGGCAGATAGAGCATGTCGCCCGGCGCCAGCACCCATTCGTCCGTGGCATGAAACTGCTCGAGAATTCTCAGCTCGGGATGATCGAGCAGGGGCGATTCATCGTTCACCGAGGCATCAATCTGCCAGCGGCGCCGACCGGCGCCTTGCAACAAGAACACGTCGTACTGATCCGTATGGGGGCCCACGCCGCCCTGATCCGCAGCATAGGAAATCATGATGTCGTCCAGGCGCCAGGCGGGGAGGAAGGCAAAATGATCGAGCAGATCGGCGACTTGCGGCACCCAGTGATTGACCCGTTGCACGAGCAGGGTCCAGTGACTTCCGGGAAGCGCCGCAAAGCGTTCTTCGGCAAAGGGCCCATGCTCGAGCTGCCAGGGCCGTTCACCACCCTTTTCGAGGATCAGGCGGCTTTCCACCTCTGGCTCACAGGCCAGACCGGCCAGCTCGTCGGCAGACAGGGGCAGACGGAAACCGGGAATGGCCTGACGAACCAGCAGGGGCTTTTTCTGCCAGTATTCGGCAAGAAAACGTTCAGGAGTGAGGCCGCCAAGAAGCTGCATGGAAGGATGATCGCATATCTGCGACGGGTTGCAACGGGGCGGGTGGCCGACCGCAGGCGCGGCGCACATTTCCAAGGGTATGATACCAGGTGTCTGGTTACGAACAACGGCCCGAAACGGGGCTGGCTTATACCTGACTACCTCGTAATTCAGATCCTTTGCGCCCTCTGCATCTCCGCGCCTTTGCGTTGGATTTTCCCAAAGGCTCAGATGTTTTTTGCCTGCTCGGCCGCGTTGCCCGTGTAGTCGGCGGGTGTCATCGCCTTGAGACGCGCCTTTTCGCCTTCGGGGATCTCGAGACCATCGATGAAGGCCTGCAGGGCGGCGGCATCCACGCGACGACCGCGGGTGAGTTCCTTGAGTTTCTCGTAGGGCTTTTCGATGCCGTAACGGCGCATGACCGTCTGGATGGCCTCGGCCAGCACTTCCCAGTTTGCCTCGAGGAATTCCAGCAGGCGGGGCGTGTTCACCTCCAGCTTGGACAGGCCGCGCAGCGTGGCGTGAACGGCAATCACGGTATGGGCGAAGCCGACGCCAAGATTGCGCAAAACCGTGGAATCGGTGAGATCCCGCTGCATGCGCGAGATGGGCAGCTTGCGGGCCAGGTGATCGAGCAGGGCATTGGCGATACCCAGGTTGCCCTCCGAATTCTCGAAATCGATGGGATTGACCTTGTGTGGCATGGTGGACGAGCCGACTTCGCCCTTGACGGTCTTCTGGCGGAAGAAGCCCATGGAGATGTAGGTCCAGATGTCCCGATCGAAGTCGATGAGGATGGTGTTGAAACGGCTGATGGCGTCGAACAACTCGGCAATGTAGTCGTGGGGTTCGATCTGGGTGGTATAGGGATTCCATTCGAGCCCGAGGGATTCGACGAACTCACGGGCGAATTCCGGCCAGTCCACGTCCGGATAGGCGGCCAGATGGGCATTGTAGTTGCCGACCGCGCCGTTGATCTTGCCCAGCAGGCTGACATTGGCGACCTGACGACGCTGGCGCAGCAGACGTGCCGCCACGTTGGCGAATTCCTTGCCGACCGTCGTGGGCGAGGCGGGTTGACCATGGGTATGCGCGAGCATGGGGGTTTCGGCCAGCGCGTGAGCCATTTCCCGCAGGGCGGTGATGAGGTCGTCGAACAGGGGCAACAGAATCTGGTTGCGCCCTTCCTTGAGCATCAGACCATAGGCGAGATTGTTGATGTCTTCGGAGGTGCAGGCGAAATGCACGAATTCGCCGACCGCCTCCAGCTCGGCGTTACCGGTAATCTTTTCCTTGATGAAATACTCGACGGCCTTGACATCGTGATTGGTGGTCCGCTCGATGTTCTTGACGCGCCGGGCGTCGGCCTCGGTGAAGTTCTCCACCAGGGCGTCGAGTACCTCCCGGGCATGCTCGGAGAAGGGCGGCACCTCGGGAATGCCGGGATGGCTGGCCAGCTTCTGCAGCCAGCGCACCTCCACCAGCACCCGGTGGCGGATCAGGCCGTATTCACTGAAGATGGGCCGCAGTTCAGCCGTTTTCGCGGCATAGCGACCGTCGACGGGAGAGACGGCGGTAAGCGGACTGAGTTCCATGGACGCTCCAGGTATTATCAGGGAGCGCGTATTTTACAGGGATGGGCCACCCATGGCGAGAATCAGAGGTAAATGGTGCGATGCTGCGCGAGCGCACACTTGTATATGGGTGGCTGGTAGCGGGTTGCTGGTGGCCGGGAAAAACCGACCACGTTGTTGCCAGCTACGCGTTCCCGGCTACCCGCCACCTGTCATGTCGGTGCGTTGCTGCGCGAACGCACCCTACGTGTCGGAGCCACACACAGGGTTTTTCTCGTCCCTCGGCCCTAGTTCCTCGTCCCTGATTTTATGAGACCTTTTTGTAAATCAGCCCGGGTTGCAGCAGCATTTCGTTGCCAGCCAGCTGATCCAGGGGGCAGCCCTCGCTGTCGCATTCGGCCAGGCGGTCGAAAACATAGGTGACGCCATCGTTCTCCACGGTCTTGTAGATGGGCTTGCCGAGGTGGGTGCCGATTTGCGGTCCAAGGGCGGGTTTGTTCATTGACTGCCTCCAGGGTTGTGTTGCGATGTCACGTGTGTTGTTCGTATCGGTTTCATGGACCGGGACTTTAGCCCGCGGTTCCCGAATCCGTTCCGGTTGCACGACGGGTTTACCAATCCGTGAAGCCCGTCGCATCCAGGGCGTGCCTCAGGTCCGGAATATCCCGACCAGACTCTGCAGCTCCTCGGCCACCTGGGCCAGTTTGTCACTGGAACGGGCGGTGGTCTGCGCGCTCTGGGCCGTGCTTTCCGAAATGGTGTGGATGGTGTTGACGTTGCCGTTGATCTCCTCGGCCACGCTGCTCTGCTCGCGGGCCGCCGTGGCGATCTGGGTATTCATCTCATTGATGCGCGTGACCGCCTCGGCGATGCGTTCCAGTGCGGCACCGGCCTGGGAAGCCAGCTCGACCGTTTCGCGGGCCTTTTCGGTGCTGAGCGACATGACGTTCACCGCCTGACCGGTCCCGGCCTGCAGACGCTCGATCATGGACTGGATTTCCTCGGTCGAGGCCTGGGTCCGGCTGGCCAGGGTGCGGACCTCGTCGGCCACGACGGCAAAACCGCGGCCCTGTTCGCCGGCGCGGGCGGCCTCGATGGCGGCATTGAGCGCCAGCAGGTTGGTCTGCTCGGCAATACCGCGAATCACGTCCAGCACCCCACCGATGTTGGCGCTGTCCTGTTCCACGGTGTTGATCACGCCCGCCGCGTTTTCGATCTCACCGGCCAGGATGCTGATGGCCTCCGCCGTCTCTTCGACCCGGCGACGGCCTTCGCTGGCATGCGCGTCGGCCTCGTGCGTGGAAGCCGCCGCCGTATCGGCGTGCCGGGCCACTTCCTGTACGGTGGCGGTCATTTCGTTCATCGCGGTGGCCGCCTGGGTCGTCTCCAGGCGCTGGGTATCCGAATGAATCGAAAGTTCGCTGCCCGCTTCCTTCAGGGCCTGGGCTTCGCTGGCCAGGGCATTCACCTGTGTGGTGATGCGGCTGACCATCTCCTGCAGGCGGGCGATGAATTCGTTGACCGCACGACACAACTGGCTCACCTCGTCCTGGTTGGGTACGGGCAGGCGGCGGGTCAGGTCGCCATTGCCCTGGGACAATTCGCGCATCAGCCCGGTGGTATCCCGCAGTCGATCGATGACCAGCTTGCGGAACAGGACATAGGTCACCAGTGAGATGATCAGCACCAGTCCGAGGATATCGAGGGACATGATGCCGATGAAACGTTTCATCGACTGCCGCGCATTGTCTTCCAGGGCCGATATGGCCTCGCCGATGCGGCCATTGCTCCTGGCGACGCCTTCATCGACATGGGTGCGGCTCATGCCCAGCAAGACATAACCCAGCAGTTCATCATCGGCCTTGATGGGATAGCGCCGCTCGATGATATTGGCCGAATCCGGCTTGCGATATTCGGTCAGCGGCTTGCCATCGGGTTTCAGGTAGGCGGCATAGGCGACGTCCTCGTCCCGGGCCGCTATCTGCTGGTAGTCCTGCAGGGCGGTGAAATCGTAGGACATGATCAGATCCGGGGCTGTCTTGGACATGAAGCGCCCCAGGCTGTCGGCCTTGGACTCCAGCGCTTGCATCTGGTGCTCGCTGGCGTGTTGCTGTTCCGTCAGCAGGGCATTGCGGGCCAGATCCATCTGCTGCCGGGTCGTGTCGTTGACCCCGACGACCACCAGCCAGGCACCCACCACCAGCGTGACGATGGTGCCCAGCAGGATGGGCGGCAGGAACTTGGCCATCAGGCCGAGCTTGCGCAGCTTGTTCATGGGGACTTCCTCGCTCGGGCGTGGACTACAGATCTTCGCCGGTCACCTGCTTGACGATGGCGCGCACCTTGTCGAAATCCGCGTCCGTCGCCTTGACGAAATTGGTCACGGCAGCGGCCTTGAGCACGGCGTCGTCGCTGCCCTTGAGCGAGGTCATGATCTGCTGGATCTTCGCCGCCTTGTCGGCCGGCATGTCGCCCTTCACGGCCCAGGGGAGATGAATGAAGGGTTCGCTCTCGGCCAGAATCTTCATCTGGCTCACGTCGATTTTCTTCTTCACGCCCTTCACGCGCAGGATGACGTTACCCGAACCGGCGGCGTCGGCCGCCTTGTTGTAGACCCCGATGACCGCGCTCGGCGGGTTCTTGGCAAAACGCACGGTATAGTCGTCTCCGGCTTTCAGGCCGGCCTGCATGAGGATGGCGGTGGGTGCGATGTAGCTGCCCATGGCCTTCTTGCCGCCACCGAAGAGAATGGTCTTGCCCTTGAGATCGGCCACGCTGTTGATGCCGCTGTCCTTGCGCACCGAGAGTGCCCCGGCAATCCGGTCGGAGCCGAATTCCTCGTTCACGGCAATGACCTTGTAGCCCTGGTTCTTGTGGCTGAGCAGGTAGTGATACTGGTTGTAGTGCACCAGATCGTACTGCTTGTTCTTCACGCCCTTCCAGAAGGCCTTGAAATCCTTGGCCACCACCAGTTTCACCGGTTCGCCCAGTTCCTGTGACAGCTTTTCGGCCAGCGGCTTGAACAGCTTGTGGGTCTTGGCAACCGGTCGGCGCGGAAACACCCCCATGGTGATGTCGGCGATGGCGGGAATGGCGGTGGTCAGAAGACACAGGCCAACAAGGGCCTTGCGCAGGGACGGGGTTTTCATGTTTGTTCTCCGTGGTCTGGGGAGGTCTGTGACGTACAGATTTAGCGGACCGGATCCCGGTTTCTTTAACCGGAATATCCACTTCCCCGGAAACGAAAAACCCCGGCAGGGCCGGGGTTTCATGCCACGGAACAACCGGGATCATGCACTGCCGGCAAGCTGCCTCAGCACGTAATGGAGGATGCCGCCGTGGCGGTAGTACTCCACTTCCTTGGGTGTGTCGATGCGCACCCGGGCGGTGAAGGTGGACTTGTTGCCGTCTTCGGCCGTGGCGGTGACAGTGACTTCCTTTGCGGTGCCGTCGCCGAGGCCTTCGATATCGAACACCTCGCGGCCGGTGAGGCCGAGAGAATCGGCCGACTCGCCGTCACGGAACTGCAAAGGCAGGATGCCCATGCACACCAGGTTGGTGCGGTGGATGCGCTCGTAGCTCTCGGCGATCACGGCGCGCACGCCCAGCAGGCGCGGCCCCTTGGCGGCCCAGTCGCGGGAGGAACCGGAGCCGTACTCCTTGCCGGCGATGACCACCAGCGGCACCTGCTCCTCGCGGTACTTCATGGCCGCATCGAAGATGGACATCTGTTCGCCGTCGGGCAGGTGCAGGGTTACGCCGCCTTCGGTGCCGGGGGCCAGCAGGTTGCGCAGGCGAATGTTGGCGAAGGTGCCGCGCATCATCACCTCGTGGTTGCCGCGCCGGGAGCCCAGGGAGTTGAAGTCCTCGGGCTTGACCCCGTGTTCCAGCAGGTACTTTCCGGCCGGCGAATCGGGCTTGATGGCGCCGGCGGGGGAGATGTGATCCGTGGTCACCGAGTCGCCCAGCAGGGCCAGCACCCGCGCACCGTGAATGTCCTCCACTGCGCCCGGTTCCAGGGTCATGCCCTCGAAGTAGGGCGGATTCTTGATGTAGGTGGAGGCCGGATCCCAGGCGAAGCGCTCGCCTTCGGGGGAGGCCAGTTCACGCCAGCGTTCCGAGCCCTGGTAGACCTCGCGGTAGGCCTGTACGAACTCGTCGCGGTTGACGCTGGCGAGGATGGCTTCCTGGATTTCGTGCTGGCTGGGCCAGATGTCCCGGAGGTAGACCGGGTTGCCGTCGGCGTCGGTGCCCAGCGGATCGTTCTGCAGATCGATGTCGAGGGTGCCGGCGATGGCGTAGGCCACCACCAGGGGCGGCGAGGCAAGGTAGTTCATGCGCACCTCGGCATGCACCCGGCCCTCGAAGTTGCGGTTGCCGGAGAGTACCGAGCAGACCGACAGGTCGCCCTCGTGGATGGCTTTCGAGACCGGCTCGGGCAGCGGACCCGAGTTGCCGATACAGGTGGCGCAGCCGTAGGCCACCACGTTGAAGCCCAGCTTCTCCAGATCGTCGAGCAGGCCGGCCTGCTTCAGGTATTCGGTGACCACGCGGGAGCCGGGGGCCAGGGAGGTCTTGACCCAGGGCTTGACGGTCAGGCCCTTTTCCGCGGCCTTCTTCGCCACCAGGCCGGCGCCCAGCATCACCGAGGGGTTGGAGGTGTTGGTGCAGGAGGTGATGGAGGCGATGACCACGGCGCCGTCGGTCAGGGTGACTTCCTGGCCGTCGAGGGTGGTGCTGGCGGGCCGGCTGTCGATGTTGCGCTCGGCCTTGAGCGCGGCCAGGGCCTCGTTGAAACGGGGTTTTGCGTCCTTCAGCGGCACCCGGTCCTGGGGCCGCTTGGGGCCGGCCAGGCTGGGCTCGACGTTGCTCATGTCCAGCTCCACCACCGAGGTGTAGGCGGCTTCCGGCTGGCCGGGCTCGCGGAACAGTCCCTGTTCCTTCGCGTAGGCCTCCACCAGCGCCAGCTCGTCGTCGCTGCGGCCGGTGAGGCGCAGGTAGTTCAGCGTTTCGTCGTCGATGGGGAAGATGCCGCAGGTGGCGCCATATTCGGGCGCCATGTTGGCCAGGGTGGCGCGATCGGCCAGCGAGAGGTGGTCCAGCCCTTCGCCGAAGAACTCCACGAACTTGCCCACCACGCCGTGCCGACGCAGCATCTCCACCACGGTCAGCACCAGATCGGTGGCCGTGGCACCTTCCGGCAGGCGGCCGGTGAGGCGGAAGCCCACCACCTGCGGGATCAGCATGGAGACCGGCTGCCCGAGCATGGCCGCCTCGGCCTCGATGCCGCCCACGCCCCAGCCGAGCACGCCCAGGCCGTTGACCATGGTGGTGTGGGAGTCGGTGCCGACCAGGGTGTCGGGATAGGCCTGCAGCACACCATCCTTCTCCTGGCCGAAGATCACCCGGGCCAGGTATTCGATGTTCACCTGGTGCACGATGCCGGTGTCGGGCGGCACCACCTTGAAATTGGAGAAGGCCTTCTGGCCCCACTTGAGGAAGGCATAACGCTCCTGGTTGCGGGCGTACTCCTTCTCCTCGTTGATTTCCTCGGCCTTGGGCGTGCCGAAAGCGTCGATCTGCACCGAGTGGTCGATGACCAGTTCGGCCGGCTGCAGGGGATTGATCTGCTGCGGCGAGCCGCCGAGATCGGCCATGGCGTCGCGCATGGCGGCCAGATCCACCACCGCCGGCACGCCGGTGAAGTCCTGCATCAGCACCCGCGCCGGCGTGTAGGCAATCTCGCGGCTCGGCTCCGCCTGCGGATCCCACTCGGCCATGGCGCGGATGTCGTCGGCGGTCACCGACACGCCGTCCTCGTGGCGCAGCAGGTTCTCGAGCAGGATCTTCAGGGAATAGGGCAGCCGCTCGCTGCCGGGTACGGCATCGAGCCGGTAGATTTCATAGAACTTGCCGCCGGCCTCGAGCCGGTCACGGGCATTGAAGCTGTTGCTCATGGATTCTCCTTCGGGTCGGGCCGGGAGCGAAACAGGCGCGGATTATACGCGAAACGGAGGGGCAGTTTTTCGTGGGTGGGGTGGGAGAGACACGGAGGGCACGGAGACACGGAGGGCACGGAGGTATGCGATTGTTGAGTTGAACAGATAATATATGCTGTATTTCAAGCACATAGCCAAATTCTTCCCTTGCCAAAGACCTGTCACCACTCCGTGTCCTCCGTGTCTCCGTGCCCTCCGTGTTATTTCCAGCAGCCTGGAATCATGGCCCGTTTCAGTGAAAGTGCCGCCGGATTTCCTCGTCCAGGATTCGCCGCGCCTCTTCGACGAAGCGTTTGCGCTGGAAGAGGATCTGCCAGCGGCTGCCGCCGAGCTGGTCCCAGAGGACGGCGGAGCGGATGCCGGCGAGGAGCAGGGCGCGAATGAGGTTGGCGTTGTCGGTGTTGGACAGGTGCTGGTGTTCGCCGGAGACCATGATGCGGGGTTGCAGGGTGGAGATCGTTTCGGTGTAGGTGTCGGCCAGGTTGGCGATGACGTTGGGGTGGTCGATGGCGTAGTGTTCGCTCTGGCGGCGGGCGCGTTCGATGCCCTCGGCCACGCGCTGGAGCATGGCCCGGTTCTTCTTCAGCTTTCGCTGCAGATGCAGCAGGCCAATCACGTAGCGGGCCACTTCCAGATCCCGCTTGCCGCTGTTGCCTTCGAGTTGTTCGATGAGCGTCTGCAGGCCAGTGCGCAGGTATTCGACCCGGCCGTAGACCTCGTCGGTGTCCTGCGGATCGGTCACGAACAGGGTGCGCAGGGTCATCTCCACGTCGTGGCGATCGGCCATGCCGCGGTTGGCCACGTCCCGGACCAGGCTCGCCGCCTGGAACACGCCCGCCAGGGCCAGGGTTCTGTCGCGCAGTCTGCTCATGTCGTGTGCAAGGGGTTGTCGGTCCAGTCGATGATGCCGCCGCCGAGGCACTTCTCGCCATCGTAGAAGACCACGGACTGCCCCGGCGTGACGGCCCACTGGGGCGCGTCGAACCGCACCCGGGCGGTCCCGTCCTCGATGGCCTTGATGCGGCAGGGCACGTCGGCCTGGCGGTAACGGGTCTTGGCCGTGAGCCGTGCCGGCAGGGCCGGCGGCTCGCCGGCCACCCAGTGCAGTTCGATGGCGCGCAGCTCGCGGCTGAAGAGCAGGGGATGATCGTGCCCGGGCACCACCCACAGCACGTTGGCCGCCAGATCCTTGCCGGCCACGTACCAGGTGGCCCCCTCGTGGCCGCGCACCCCGCCGATGCCGAGGCCCTGGCGCTGGCCCAGGGTGTAGTACATCAGCCCTTCGTGCCGGCCCAGACGCATGCCTTCCGGGGTGCGGATCTCGCCGGGCCGGGCCGGGATGTAGCGCTTGAGGAAATCCCGGAAATGCCGCTCGCCGATGAAGCAGATCCCGGTGCTGTCCTTCTTGGCGCTGGTCACAAGGCCACGTTCGGCGGCCAGTTGCCGCACCCGGGGCTTTTCCAGCTCGCCGACGGGAAACAGGCTGCGGGCGAGCTGTTCCTGTCCCAGCGTGTAGAGGAAATAGCTCTGGTCCTTGCCCGAATCAAGGCCCCGCAGGAGGGTGTAGCGGTCACCCTCCCGGCCGATGCGGGCATAGTGTCCCGTGGCGAT
>Ga0256832_1001094_pt1 | contig 18226 bp, 17 predicted proteins | sample 134614metaG_FD_190534 | JGI IMG/M metagenome (GOLD analysis project Ga0256832, IMG submission 190534) | Hydrothermal vent microbial communities from Lau Basin, Pacific Ocean - 134-614 | ecosystem: Environmental > Aquatic > Marine > Hydrothermal vents | place: Pacific Ocean: Lau Basin | collected...
TTCTGGGTCAGCCAGTTCGCCGGTATCCTGCTGATTCTGTGGCGCATCTGGCCGCAGGCTTGATTTGGGGCAGCCGGGACGCTAGGAAATCGCCGAACTCGATGAGCGATGCGTCGCCGCAGCCCGTATACCACCGGCTCCTCAGCATTCGGTCCAGGCGACGGCCAACCCGCCCAGCGCCGTCTCCTTGAACTTGTGTGACATCTCCAGGCCCGTTTGCTTCATGGCGGCGATGCACGCGTCCAGGGTCATGACGTGCTCGCCCATGCCCCGGAGCGCCAGGGAAGCGGCTGCATAGGCCTTGATGGCACCGAAGGCGTTGCGTTCGATGCAGGGCACTTGCACCAACCCTCGAACCGGGTCGCAGGTCATCCCCAGATGGTGTTCCAATGCGATCTCGGCGGCATGCTCCACCTGCGCCGGCGTGCCGCCTCGTACCGCGCACCGGCCTGCGGCCGCCATGGCTGCCGCCGAGCCCACCTCACCTTGACAACCCACCTCGGCGCCCGAGATGGAACTGCGATGCTTGATGATCCCACCGACGGCCGCCGCCGTGAGCAGGAAAGTCCGAACGTCCTTCCACCCACCGCCTTCGTGCATCACCAGATGATAGAGTACCGCCGGAATCACGCCTGCCGCCCCATTGGTGGGGGCGGTCACCACGAGATGGCCGGCGGCGTTTTCCTCGTTGACCGCCATGGCATAGACACTCAGCCAGTCGTTGACGCTGGCCGCGTCGGGTTCGGCCAGGAGTTGTGCGTGTAGATGCCGGGCGCGCCGCCGCACGTGCAATCCGCCCGGCAGCTCGCCTTCGGCCGAAAGCCCGCTCTCCACGCACCGGCGCATGGCCTGCCAGATTGCCTCCAAGCCCTCCTCCAACGCCGTACGCGAGCGGAATCGGAGCTCGTTGGCCTCCTTCATCGCGGCAATGGACAATCCCGAGCGCGCGGCCATCGCGAGCATCGCCGCGGCCGAATCGAATGGATGGGGGCAGGCATCGGCGGGCACCATCGCCAACGGTGCTCGGATCCCGGCGATCTCTTCCTGGGTGCAAATGAACCCGCCGCCGATGGAGAAATAGGTCTCGGCGAGCAGGACAGTGCCCGCTCCGTCCATGAGCTCGAAACGCAAACCGTTGGGGTGTTCCTGGAACGGCTCCCCCTGGTCGAAGATAAGGTCCCGGGCGGGATCGAAGGCGGCGGCCCGTCCCGCATTCAGCGCAACCTCCCCGCGTGTGCAGGTCGCCCGCCACAGTGTTTCGATGTCCTGATCCGCCAGCGACGCGGGAGTATGGCCGTGCAAACCGAGCACCACCGCGCGGTCGGTGGCGTGGCCGCGCCCCGTGTACGCCAAAGATCCTTTGAGCGTGCAGACGAGCCGCAGCCCCTCGACGCCGTCCCGCTCCCCGGCCACTACACGCGCCCGCCCGAGAAAATCATGCGCCGCCATCATCGGGCCGAAGGTGTGCGAACTGGACGGCCCGATGCCGATCTTGAACAGATCCAAGACGCTAATGAACATGGTCCCCGCCAGGCCTATAGGCTGATCACCTGATCGGGCGGGTTCTCCGCCAGCGCCGCGTACAGGTTGGGGAAGCAGCCGATTACTGCACCGTCCACCAGCTTGTCGTGGATCTCCCGCTCGTAGCAGCACTGGTCGCAGCCCATGAGCAGGATGCCCTGCTCGCGGGCCACCCGCGCCAGGCGCTCGCCGATGGGATCCCCCTTGACCAGCACGTAGTTGTTGTCCTCGAAGAAGAACATGCCCACCACCTGCACGCCATGGTTCCCCGCCTCGAGCTGGGGCAGGATCATCTTGCCGAGCTTGTAGGAAACGGTATGCCCCTGGGTGGTGAAGATATACGCGACCTTCATTGCTCAACTCCTCCTCACGTCATGTGTCACGTCCAAGGCATCAGGATCTAGCACGAGCTCGATGCCGTTACCATCCGGATCCCTGCAGAACAAGGCCGCACGCCCCGAGCGGCTGCGGGTGAAGGCCACGCCTGCCCTGCGCAGGGCCGACTCCATTGCTTCGAGGTCGTCTATGCGCAGCGCCAGATGTCGGTCGCGGCCGGGGTGATCCGGCCGCCCGGCGACTGGATCGGGATTGGGGAGCTCCAGGAGATGGATCTGGCGGCCGTCTCCGGTGGCCAGCCAGGCACCAGGATAACCAAGGTCCGGACGGGTCGGATCCATCTCCAGGCCCAGCAGGTCCCGGTAAAAGCCCAGCGCCCGCTGGGTATCGGCCACCAGGACGCTCACATGATGCAGCCCGCGCACCCTCATGCCCTGCTCCTCCCGTCCGCCTCCCGGAACCTGCCTCGGTATACTACGCGTTTCGTCGCGCAACCCGCACGCCATGAACCCGGACCTCCAGCGCCTGAACCCGTACCCGTTCGAACGGCTGGCGCAGCTGCGCCAGGGCATCACGCCGCCGCCAGGGCTGGAACCCATCGCCTTGTCCATCGGTGAGCCCAAGGAATCCACTCCCGGCTTCATCGGCGAGGCGCTGTTGGAACACCTACACGCCCTGGCGAGCTACCCGCTCACGCGTGGTGGCGAACCCTTGCGCGAGGCCGTCGCCGCCTGGCTGACGCGACGGTTTGCCCTCGGCGAGGGTGCCCTCGACCCGGCGCGCCACGTGTTGCCGGTCAACGGCACCCGCGAGGCCCTGTTCGCCATCGCCCAGACGGTGATCGACCGCGGCACCCGGCCGTTGGTGTTGCTGCCCAATCCCTTCTACCAGATCTACGAGGGCGCGGCCCTACTGGCCGGGGCCGAGCCCTGGTACGTCCCCTGCCGCGACACGGACGGCAAGCCGGACTTCGACGCAGTGCCCGAGCCGGTCTGGGCGCGCAGCCAACTGGTCTATGTTTGCACCCCGCACAACCCCACGGGTGCGGTGCTGGGCGAGGCGGAACTCCAGGCCCTGCTGGATCGTGCCGAGGAATACGATTTCGTCGTCGCCTCGGACGAATGCTACAGCGAGATCTACCCGGACGAGGAGCGGCCGCCCCCGGGCATCCTCGGCGCCGCCTGGCGCTCGGGGCGCACCGACTTCCGCCGCGCCCTGGCCTTCCACAGCCTGTCCAAGCGCTCCAACGCGCCGGGGCTGCGTTCCGGCTTCGTGGCCGGCGACGCCGAGGTGTTGGCCGCCTTTCTGCGTTACCGCACCTACCACGGCTGCGCCATGCCGCTGCCCACACAGGCGGCGAGCCGCGCCGCCTGGTCCGACGAGGCCCACGTGGCGGCCAGTCGCGCGCGTTATCGGGAGAAGTTCCGGGCCGTGCGCGAGATCCTGGAACCCGTGCTGGAGCTCAACAGGCCTGAAGGCGGCTTCTACTATTGGCCGCGCACCCCGGTGGACGACGAGCGCTTCACCCGCCTGCTGCTGGAGCAGGCCAACGTCACCGTGCTGCCCGGGCGCTACCTCTCCCGCACCGTGGCAGGACGCAACCCCGGCGAACGCCGCATCCGCATGGCCCTGGTCGCCCCCCTGGACGAGTGCGTGGAGGCCGCCTGGCGCATCCGCAAGGTCGTGGAGGGATTATGAGACGCGCCGGATGCATGCACCACAGAGGCACGGAGGACACAGAGTAGATGCACACGGGAATCCCCGAAACAGCCAAGGCCACCCGCACTTGGGTACATTCGGCGCATGACGCGTTTCGTGCACGCGCGCATCCTTTTTCCTAAGACGTTCCCTCCGTGTCCCTGTGCCTCTGTGGTGAAAATTTCCGACAACCCTGAGGAGACTCCGACGATGGACGATTTACGCGAGGTGATCGAGGCGGCCTTCGAGCGCCGGGCCGAGATCACACCGAGGAACGCCGATCCCGACACCCGCGAGGCGGTCCACGCGGCCATCGAGTTGCTCGATTCCGGGCAGGCCCGGGTGGCCGAGCCCGGCCCGGACGGCTGGGTGGTCAACGAGTGGCTCAAGAAGGCCGTGCTGCTCTATTTCCGCATCGAGGACAACGTGTATATGCAGGGCGGGCACACCAGCTACTTCGACAAGGTGCCCGGCAAGTTCGCCGACAAGGGCGCGGCCGAGCTGCGTGACGGCGGCGTGCGCATCGTGCCGCCGGCCATGGTCCGCAAAGGGGCCTACGTGGCGCCCGGGGCCGTGCTCATGCCCTCCTACGTGAACATCGGCGCCTACGTGGACAGCGGCACCATGGTGGACACCTGGGCCACCGTGGGCTCCTGCGCCCAGATCGGCAAGAACGTGCACCTCTCGGGCGGCGTGGGCATCGGCGGGGTGCTGGAACCGCTGCAGGCCGCCCCCACCATCGTCGAGGACGACTGCTTCATCGGTGCGCGTTCCGAGGTGGTGGAGGGCGTGATCGTGGAGCGCGGCTCGGTGATCTCCATGGGCGTCTACATCGGCAAGAGTACGCGCATCTACGACCGCGAGACCGGGGAGATCAGCTACGGCCGCGTTCCGGCCGGCTCCGTGGTCGTCTCCGGGAACCTGCCCGCCAAGGATGGCAAGTACAGCCTCTACTGCGCCGTGATCGTCAAGAAGGTGGACGAGCGCACCCGCTCCAAGGTCGGCATCAACGAGCTGCTGCGGGACATCTGAACGGGGAGGGACCCACCGCGAAGGTTTTTTCACAAAGAGGACGCGGAGAGCCCAGAGGATGGAAATGGATTGGGATTTGGGGATCGCAAACAAGGCGGGGCAAGGGTTCGACCGGCACGCGGGGATCCCCAAACGCGTCATTTTCATAATCCCATTGTCCGCGTACTCTGCGCGCTCATTGTGCAAAACCTTCGCGCCTTCGCGGTGAACACGACACCATGAATGTCCTGGATTATGCACGCGCCCTCATCGCGCGGCCCTCGGTGACACCGGACGACGCGGGCTGTCAGCGCCTGATCGCCGAGTGGCTGGAACCGCTCGGGTTCCAGCCCGAATGGATGCACTTCGGCGAGGTGGAGAACCTGTGGCTGCGCCGTGGCACCGAGGGTCCGCTGTTCGTCTTCGCGGGCCACACGGACGTGGTGCCGCCGGGCCCGGAAAAGGCCTGGGCGACGCCCCCTTTCGAGCCGGTGGTGCGCGACGGGATGCTCCATGGACGTGGAGCGGCAGACATGAAGGGCAGCCTTGCCGCCATGGTCGCGGCCTGTCATCGCTTCGTGGCGAAGGACCCCAGGCACCGGGGCTCCATCGCCCTGCTGCTCACCTCCGACGAGGAGGGACCGGCGGTCAACGGGACCGTCAAAGTGGTGGAGACGCTGCAGGCACGGGGCGAGCGGATCGACTGGTGCCTGGTGGGCGAACCTTCGTGCGCCGAGCGCTTCGGCGACACCATCAAGAACGGCCGGCGCGGCTCCATCACCGGAAGCCTGCGCGTGCTGGGCAAGCAGGGCCACGTGGCTTACCCGCATCTGGCCGACAACCCGATCCACCGGTTCGCCCCCGCCCTGGCCGAGCTGGTGGCCGTGGAATGGGACCAAGGCAACGCGTTCTTTCCGCCTACCACCTTCCAGGTGGCCAACATCCATGCGGGCACCGGCGCCTCCAACGTGATCCCGGGGGAGCTGGAGGTCCAGTTCAACCTGCGTTTCTCCACCGAACTCACCGATGCGGAAATCCGCCGCCGGGTCCACGACCTGTTGGACCGCCGCGGACTGCGCTACGAGCTGCAGTGGACCCTTTCGGGGCAGCCGTTTCTCACGCCCGAGGGACGACTCGTCGAAGCCACGCGCCGTGCAGTTGTGGCGACCACCGGAATCGAGCCCGCCCTGTCCACCGGGGGCGGGACCTCGGACGGCCGGTTCATCGCCCCCACGGGCGCCGAGGTCGTAGAGTTCGGCCCAGTGAACGCCACGATCCACCAGGTGGACGAACGGGTGGGCGTCGATGAATTGAAAGCCCTGGTCGACGTCTACACGGGCGTGCTCGAAGAGCTGCTCTCCGCGCGGTGAGACCACGCGTATGCCACCCCTGAGGCCTCGTGCGCCCTTTGCAGGACCCTGCACTCGACACCACGCAGACCGGAGCCCCGGCTGGCAGGGGCGATCCCGGGGCGTCTCCCAACAGAGACGGCGCGGTAGAACGACGGGCCCTGTGGATCAGGCCGGCGGTGGCAAGGCCAGATCCGGACGCAGCACCACGATCTGCTTGTGGCCGTCGGCGTCCACCACCTCCATGCTGTGCAGGCCGTCCACCGAGCGTTCCACGTAGATCTCCCGCGGGTGCCGGATCATATGATCCAGACGATCGGTGATGATGGTCAGCACATCGTCCTTGGGGTCGTAGCTGATCCCGGAGAGCGGGATCCATTCGGCCTCGATTTCGTCGCCCAAGTCCAGCCCGGCCACTTCGATCTCTACCTGCTTGGCGCCGAGCTCTTTGGAGACACGGTCGAAAAAGGCCTGCCACTGAGCGGAATCGAGCTTTTCTGTCATGGTTGCCTCCAGGTCATTGTTGCCGCATACAAGATGGAGGCTGGCGGTCCAGGTTTAAATAGGTACGAACCCCCATATGGGCTCACGCGCGCTCATAGGGGTCCGGCGCACGCAGCAGTTCGTCGATGGTCCCCTGCAGCTGGCTCAAGGCCGATTCGATCTCCGCTTCGCTCCCCCCTGGCTCGGCAGCCCGTTCCAGACGGCGTGCCGCCCGCTGCACACGCTCGGCCGCACAATACCGGGCACCCCCCTGGATGCGATGGGCCAAGGCCCGCAGTTGCTCCCGGTCCGGGCCGGCGCGAAACGCCAACTGCTCACGCTTAGCCTTGAGATCGGCAAGCAGCATGCGATAGAGCTCCTGGGCCAGCTCGGGCTTGCCGCCGGTCAGGCGGATGGCCTTGGCCGTATCCAGAACCGGGACCTCGACCCCTTCCTCGATACGCGCACGGGGCGCCGCCGGGCGCAGCGCCGCCAACGTCCCCAGCAGCCGGCGTTCCGACACCGGCTTGATCAGCACGGCATCGAAGCCCTGGTCACGCAGACCAGACAGCCGTTGCCGGTGGGTCTCGGCGGTCACCGCGACGATGCGCAGGTCCGGAAACTCGCGACGCAGCTCCACCAGCGCCTCCGGCCCGGAGAGCCTGGGCATGTTCAGGTCCAGCAGTGCCACGTCGGGCGGTTGCGCGCGCGCGACTTCCAGAGCTGCCAGACCGTCCTCGGCGAACAGGGCCTCGCCATCGTTGCGCGATACATAGACACCCAGCAGGTGACGGTTGAGTTCGTTGTCATCGGCGATCAGCACGCGCAGCCCCCCGAGCCCACGTTCCTGAGCCTCCTCCCCAGCCGTGGCGGTACCGCCCACATCACCGGTGGCGGACCGCCGGCCGGCCTGGGTCAGCAAGCGGTGCAAGCGCCGGGGAGAGACCAAGGTGCTCAGGTGGTGAAACCCGCTCTTGGCCTGGATCGCATCGTGGTGCTCGGCGGCGTGGAAGAAATACTTGGGTGCGGGGACCTGCGAGAGGTCCCCGATGGAGACCTGCAGGTCCGTGTCCACGTCACTGCGGTTGAGGAAATACAGGATCGCATCGTGGCCGCCCTGAGCGTATCGTGAGCGAAAATCACCGAGCTCGGCGGCGTGTTCCACCGACACGCCCCAGGCACGAAGCAGGGCGCCGGTGTAGCGGGCGCGATGCCCGTTGCGGTCGTAGCAGAGCACACGCAGGGGCTGGAGCGGCTCGCGCCGATGATAGGGCGTGGCCTCCTCCCCCATGGCCACAGGGACACGGAACCAGAAGGTGCTCCCCTCCCCGGGCTTGCCGGAGCATCCCGCTTCACCACCTAACCGCTCGACAAAATACTTGGTGATCGAAAGGCCCAGCCCCGTGCCGGCAGCATGTAGGCCGCCGCCTCCTTGTGCGAAGGGCTGAAAGAGCCGCTCGGCCTCCGATGGGTCGATGCCCACCCCGGTGTCGATGACCCGGAACTCGAGCTGCGGATTGGCGCCTTCCTGCAGGTGGACCTCCAGGGCCACATGACCCTCGTCGGTGAACTTCACGGCGTTGCTCAGCAGGTTGATGGCCGCCTGGCGGATGCGCTGGGAATCACCGACCAACCGGTCCGGAATTCGGGGATCCAGGTAAGTGAGAAACTCCAAACCCCGGGCGTGAGCCAGCCGGCCCATCAACGTCACCACCCCCTCCATTTCCTCGTAGAAATCGAAGGGACGGTTGCGCACCTCGACCTCACCGGCCTCGATCTTGGCGTAGTCCAGGATCTCACCGATGAGCAAGAGGAGCTCCGACGCCGCGCGTCGGATGTTTTCGACGTACTCCCGGTGCGCGGGGCCTGCATCGTAGCCCGCCAAGAGGTCGGAGAATCCAGTGATCGCGTTGAGCGGCGTACGCAGCTCGTGGCTGATGTCGGCGAGCCAACGTGACCGGGCCAGCCCCGCAGCCTCCAGCCGGCTCTTCTCCAGCTCCAGTGCCTGGTCCTTGCGATCCAGCTCCTCGATGCGCTGGCGCAGTCTCGCCGATGCAGTGCGTTCTACGCGGTCGGCCCGCTGGAGTTCGGTCCGCAATGCCTCGGCCATCCCGTTGAAGGCCCCGGCGAGCGTGCCGAGTTCGCCCCCATCGCTGGAGGTGACCCGCGCCCCGCGATCCCCCTGTGCCCAGGCGCGCAGCGCCGCGGTGAGTTCGGTGAGCGGGGCACGAATCCCGCGCGCCACCCAGAAGCCGAGGCCGACCCCCAGAGCCGCGGATGTAATCAAGGCCAGCACCACCCGGCCGACACCGAGGCCGGCACCCAGATGGAAACCGAGCAGGAGCCCGCCCACCAGGACGACCGGCAGCACGCCCACCACCAGGAGACGCCAGAACAGGGGCCAGGCTCGCATGGCCACGAATCCTGGCACGTGGCGAAGCACCGCCGCAATCCGTGCACCGGACAGAGGGCGCTGTTTGGGCGGATACTCGGAAGCTCGCGGCCCACCGATGTTCGGCGCTAGAATCGGGACCGGTTCCGCACACGACGCATCTGTTTCGCGGCATGAACGTCCATCCCGTCGAGGAATTGATCGGCAACACCCCGCTGGTGCCTTTGCGCCGGCTCGAAGTGCCAACCGGTGTGTCGATTCTGGCCAAGCTTGAGGGTCAGAACCCGGCCGGCTCGGTCAAAGACCGTCCCGCCCTGTACATGATCCGCGGCGCGGAAGAACGCGGCGAGATCCGGCCAGGTGACACCCTCATCGAGGCCACCTCGGGCAACACCGGCATCGCCCTGGCCATGGCGGCGGCCGTTCGCGGCTACCGCATGGTGTTGATCATGCCGGAGACCATGAGCGCCGAACGGCGGGCCACCATGCGGGCCTACGGTGCCGAGATCGTCCTGGTCTCTGCAGAGGCCGGTATGGAGGGCGCACGCGATCTAGCACTCCAGATGCAGGCCGAGGGGGCGGGGCACGTACTGGATCAGTTCGCCAACCCGGACAACCCCAGGGCCCACTATGAGACCACCGGGCCGGAGATCTGGCGCGACACCGATGGCGGAATCACCCATTTCGTCTCCAGCATGGGCACTACGGGGACCATCATGGGCACGTCGCGCTATCTCAAGGAGAAAAATCCGGCGATCGAGATTGTGGGTGTACATCCGGCCGAGGGCGCGAAGATCCCAGGCATCCGCCGCTGGCCGGAGGCCTATCTTCCCAAGATCTACGAGCCGCGCCGGGTGGATGGGGTCCTCGAGGTGGGACAAGAGGAGGCCGAAGAGACCATGCGCCGGCTGGCCCGGGAAGAAGGGATCTTCTGCGGTGTCTCGGCCGGGGGCGCGGTGGCTGCGGCCTTGCGCCTGGCGCAGGGACTGGAGCAGGGCCTGATCGTGGTGATCGTCCCCGACCGGGGGGATCGCTACATTTCTACCGGGGTGTTCCCCGCATGAACGTGCTGGTCTTCGACATCGAGACGATTCCCGATCTGGAGGCGGGGCGGCAGCTCTATGGCCTGGAGGGCCTCTCGGACGAGGACGTGGGCAAGGCCATGGCGCACCTACGCCAGCAGAAGACCGGCAGTGAGTTCATGCCCCATCACCTGCACCGGATCGTGGCCATCTCCGTGGTGCTGCGTGCACGGGACGAGTTGCGCGTGTGGTCGCTGGGCAACGCCCAGTCGGGCGAAGCCGAGTTGCTACGCCGCTTCTACGACGGCGTGGAGCGCTTCTCTCCGGTGCTGGTGTCGTGGAACGGTGGAGGCTTCGACCTGCCGGTGCTCCACTATCGTTCGCTGCTCCATGGGATCAGCGCGGGCCGCTACTGGGAGGTCGGCGAGGAGGACCAGACCTTTCGATACAACAACTATCTCTCACGCTACCATTGGCGGCACATCGACCTCATGGACGTGCTCGCCGGTTTTCAGTCGCGGGCCAGTGCACCGCTGGACGAGCTCGCCACGTTGTGTGGTTTCCCCGGCAAGCAGGGGATGGCCGGCGACCAGGTCTGGAGCGCCTGGCTGGACGGACGCATCGACGACATTCGCGACTACTGCGAGACAGACGTGTTGAATACCTACCTCATCTATCTGCGCTTCGAGCTCCTGCGCGCACGTCTGGACGCGGGCGCCTACGAGGACGAGTGCGAGCGGCTGCGCAGTCTGCTGGCGGCTTCCGGACGGCCCCATCTCCAGCGTTTTTTGGAGGCCTGGAACGCGCAGCGCGCCCCGGCCTGAGGCGGGATTGTCCGGACTCGAAGCACTGGATCCAGGCGGACCTGCGCTGTGGGGTGCTGCAGGCGTCCTGGCCTTCGCGGGCCTGGTGCACGGCACCCTGGGGCTGGGCTTTCCCATGACCGCTACGCCTCTGCTCGCCCTGTTCCTCGACCTGCGCAGCGCAATCCTCGTCACCCTGCTGCCTACCGTGGCCGTGAACTTGGTCAGTATCCTGCGCGGCGGACGCTGGAGCCGCAGCCTGGGGCGCTACTGGCCTTTGGCAGCCTATACCGTGGCTGGAAGCGCGATGGGTACCACCTTGCTGATCGTTACGCCCCCCGAGCCCTATCGGCTATGGCTCGCCGGCATCATCTTGCTCTATCTCAACCTCGACCGGTTGCATGGCCACGGTCCCCACTGGGTGCATGAGCACCGGGCCCTGGCTCTGGCGGTGTTCGGGCTGGCGGCAGGGCTGAGCGTAGGGACGGTCAACGTGATGGTGCCCCTGCTGATCATCCTGTTCCTGGAGCTCGATGAACCGCCGCTCGTCATGGTGCAGGTGTTCAACCTGTGTTTTCTCGGGGGCAAACTGGCCCAGATGGGTGCTTTCGCCTCGGCGGGGCTGTTCGACGCCGCGGTGGCGACCACCACCCTGCCACTGCTGGCGGCGGGCCTGGCGGGACTCGCGGTGGGAATGGCCATTCGGGATCGAATTCCGGAGCGCGCCTACCGTCGAGCGCTACGGGCCGTCCTGTGGGTGGTCGCACTGGTGCAGCTCATCCAGTTCGGCGCCTGGCTGCACGCGACCCTCGGGCCGGCTTACGGAGGTACCGTACGGACCGCGTCCACCGGATGACGGACACCCTCGAGCCGCCGGCCAACTCGTCGCCGGCTCAGCCGGAAACGCACCCGCCCTGACGCCCGGACGTGCCCGCCCCAGGGGGCGGGTCGAAAGAAAAACAAAAGGCCATGCAAGCATGGCCTTTGAGGCGGATCCGTCCGGTTTTGCAGGAGGATATACCGGACGCGTTCTTCTTATCCCATCCTGCCGTCGGGCTCGCGGAACCCCTCCGGAGCTCAGAACAGCACCGAGAGTTGCAGATCGGCCGACACCTGATACATCTCGATCTTGCCGGGCACCCCGAAGGCGGTCTGGTCGGTCTTCACCGAGGTGGTGGGTGCATACATCAGGGCCAGCGACAGCTCGGCGAAATCACGCGGCTTCCACGTGGCCCCCGCCGTGATGTGCCACTTCACAGTAGCCGGAGCCAGCACGTTGAACAGCACCTGGTCCTTGGGGATGGGCTGATCGTTGTAGGCCACGCCGAAACGCGCCGTCCATTGGGGATTGAACTGGTAGGCGACCCCCAGGCGATAGACGTTGATGTCCTTCCAGCCGAAACCAAGCCCGTCTTTCTGCCCCAGCGCGGTGCTCGGCGGCAGCGTGCTGAAGTCCGTGCCGGGCGGGAAGGTCGGGCCGGGCTGCGTCGGATTGTTGTTGAAGACCGGCCCGGGATTGGAGATGGACTTCACGCCTTCGTAGAAGATGCGCTGCCAGTCGAAGGCCACCGTCAGGCCGGTACCCGACTGCCACGAGATGCCGGCGGTGATATTGCCAGGGATGTCGAAATCACCGTCCTCGGCAAACAGGTCGGAATATTTGTCGAACTTGCCCATGTAGATGGGGCTGGCGCCGGCAATCCCCAGCGAGAACTGATCGGTGATCTTCCCCACGTAACCGGCACGCACACCCACACCCCACACGATTTCGTCGCCATTGCCGGTGAGGGTGGTCGAAGGCGTGGTGGGCTGCCCCGTGGTCTGGCAGGAACCGGCACTGGTCGGGTTGGACAGGGCCGTGGACGTGAAACACTGGAAGTTCTCCAAGCCCTCGGCCTTGAACTTCTGCATGGCGATCAGAGGGGCGATGCCGATTGCATGGCGGTCGGCGAACTTGAAGCTCACGCTGGGGGCAAAGATGAGCTGGGACAAATCGACGCTGAGCGGTCGCGAAGCGCCCCCGAGCCCGCCTGGATCGAAGAGGTTGTTCTTGTACGTGCTGTTCATGCCCCCGTTGCCGTAAAAGGCGAAACCCACCGCCCAGCTGTCGTTCACCTGATAGCTAAATCCCCCGGCCGGTACAGGAAAGATGCGGTTGGAGCTGCTGTCGGACTGCTTGCCCGGCCCGAACGGCGGATCCGGAAACTCCAGCGTCGCCTTGCGGATGGGGATGAAGCCGCGCACGTCCATATCGGCACGCGTGCCCACGAAACTGGTGGCTGCCGGATTCACCGCCGCTGTCAGCGCATCTTGTGGCGCAGAAACCACAGCTCCGGCCATGCCCATGGCCTTGGCCCCCCAGGCCAGCGAGAAATAACCGGTGGTGGCATTGGAGATCGACGGTACGGCACAGGCCAGCGCCACGGCCGCCCCAAGCACGGATCCACGGGAAAATGTACGCATCCTGACTACCCTCCCAATCGGAAATTGTTGCGAAAACAACGCGTGCGAAATATCCCACAAAACGTTTCGCAGTCGCAACATCAATCCATGCAAAATAATATTTAGATATTCGAATATCGTTATTTAATGAATACCCTTCTGGATTAGGCAGGTGGCACATCGATACGCCGAAAAGACCTGCGCCGGCCGCCTTGCACGTTGCAGCCCCCACTCTATGCCCGGATCACCGCGAAAACGGCTGACCGATCATCGCCCAAATGGCGTGCCCCTCGTCCGAGTAGGCCCAGTCCAGCCGCACGGGCTGGCGGAAGGCCATCAGCCTCACGCCCAGCCCCACGTCCCATTTCAGGTCGTCCAAGAAAAGCGCCCCGTCGTAGTCGGGTCCCACACGGCCCGCCTCCACGAAAGCCGCCACTTGCCACCAGTCGATCTCGAACTGCTTGATCAGCGGCAGTGTTTCCAGGCCATTGACCTGCGGCGTCAGGCGCAGCTCCGCGGCATAGTAGACAGCCGCCTTGTCCATGAACCGCGAGCTCGGATAGGCCCGTAGGCGATCATACCCGCCCAGCGTCGAGCCAAAACCCGGGGGTGGGCGGTGCGCCACCTCACCGGTGCTCGGGTCCACGCGCCAGGTCGGGGTATACGAAGTCCAGAATCCCAGTGTCAACACCCGCTGCCGGAACCAGCGCGTCCTGCCCAGGCCGAGGTATTTACTGACCTCCAACGCGAGGTTGGTCCACGAGTTACTGCTGTCCAGCCAGCCGGGGTCGGCGACGAACACCAATTTCTGGCGGCTGCCGAAGCTGGGATTGGGCAGGAAATCGGTGTTGTCGTAGTCGAGCCAGAGCTCGACGCCATTGGTCCTGGCGGCCGGCGCCTTGCCGCCGTCGCGTTTCTGCAGGTCCCGGTTGCGGTAGAACAAACGCATCCCGGCGAGGGTCCTGCCGCTGGACAATGGATTCCAGACGTAACCACCGCGCGGCTCGGAGACCCGCATGCCACGCCGCGTACGAAAAAGGGTGAGGGGCGCCTCGCGCCCGGCACCGAGAGGCAGTACGTAGCGCAAGGCCAGCCGCAGATACAGATCGTCGGTGGGTCCCGAAACGAACTGATCCTTGCCCGAGTCGTTGGACCCGAAACGCACACCAGTCTCCGGGTCGACGCCTTCGTAGAAGCGCTGCTGCGTGAAATGACTCCCCTGCGCTGCACCATCGAGGAACAGGCGGCCCTGCTCGCCCAGACGCAGGTTGCGCACGAAGCCCCCCAGCAACCAGGAGTCGTTGCCCGTGTAGAAGGCCGTGGCGGCAAACCCCAGCTCGGGGCGCAGGAAGCCGGCTCCGAGGACCGCGAGCCCGCCCCCGGTCTCCAGAGACTCGGTGGAGAAGACGTAAGGGAGCACACCCCAGCGACTGCCCCCAAACCGGTCCCCTTCGTCCAGCGTCACATAGTCTGCCCCAGCCCAGCGCCCGCCCAATAGGACCAGCATAAGGGCCAGGACGAGCACGCTGCGCATGGGGGCTCCCAGGCGAGCAGCAACATCAAAGACTCTATCCAATCCCGAGCGGCACCACAGACGGGATCCCAGTTCGAGGGCCGCGCCCTGGCCCCCTGGAAATGCTTGCAACCGGGCGGCTCGGGTGGCACCTTTCGAGCCCGTGTTCCAGAAAGACACGAAACCGCGGTGAACGCCTCGCTGATCGCCTGCCCGGATTGCGACCTGCTCCAGCACAAGCCCCTCGTTCCCCCTGGTGGTGTGGCGCGCTGCCGGCGCTGTGGTGCCGGATTGTACAGGCGTGTTCCCGGCGGCGTGGATCGCACGCTCGCCCTGGCACTTGCAGGCTTGGTGCTGTTCGCGGTCGCCAATCTCTTTCCCCTATTGTCGGTGCGGTTGGGCGAAGACCTCGTCTCGGCCACCCTGGCCGCCGCCGTGAAAGCGCTCTGGGACCAGGGCGAACTCGCCCTGGCGGGGCTGGTCGCCGGGACCTGCATCGTGGCACCGCTCCTCGTGCTGCTGTCGATCCTGTACGTGTTCGCGCCGCTACACTTCGGGCGTCTGCCGCCCGCCGTGGCACCGGTGGTCCGCTCTCTGCACGCCTTTCAGGCATGGAACATGATGGAGGTGTTCCTGCTCGGGATCCTCGTGACGGTGGTCAAGCTGGCCAAGATGGCCACCATCCTCCCCGGGCCGGGCGTCGTGGCGTTCTTTATGCTGATCTTCCTGCTCGCCGCAGCCGCCACGGCCATGGACACCGAGGCCGTCTGGGCCCGCATCGGCATCCGATGACGGGGACGCACAGCGCACTTCGCCTGGGCCTGGCTGGGTGTCACAGCTGCCAGCTGCTGCTACGCGTGCCCGCACGAGTCCGCAGCAGCACCCTACGCTGCCCCCGCTGCGGCGCTGTGGTACACCCCCGCAAGCCGCGCAGCCTCTCACGCACCTGGGCCCTGCTCCTGGCTGCCTATGTCTTCTATGTGCCGGCCATGGTGCTGCCCATCACCCGCATCACCACGCTGGGACGTCTACAGGAAGACACCATCATGAGTGGGGTGGTCTATTTCTTTCAGAGCGGTGAATGGCCCATCGGGCTCGTCATCTTCGTGGCCAGTGTGTTCGTCCCGGTCCTGAAGCTGCTCATCCTGTCCCTGCTGGCCGTGTCGGTGCAGTGGCGGTCGCAGTGGCGGCCCCGCGACCGCACCCGCTTGTACCGGATCACGGAGATGGTCGGCCACTGGTCCATGGTGGACGTCTACGTGGTCACCCTCCTGGTGGCCCTGGTCAAGGCCGGTGCGCTCGCCAGTATCGAAGTGGGCCCAGCGGCCTTCTACTTCGCCAGCGTGGTCGTCCTCACGATCCTCGCCGCCAATGCCTTCGACCCACGCCTCATCTGGGACGCGCTGGAGGAGGCGGCGTGACGGATCCCGTCTCGCAGGGCCCCGAAGAGATCCCACCGGCGCTGGTGGAAGAGCGCTCCGGCTGGTCGGTGGTTTGGCTCATCCCCATCGTGGCCGTGGTGGTGGGTGGTTGGCTCGCCTATCGGGCCATCATGGAAAAAGGGCCCGAGATCACCATCGTCTTCGAGTCGGCGGCCGGACTGGAGGCCGGCAAGACCAAGGTCAAGTACAAGGACGTCGAAGTGGGCGAGGTCACCGACGTGCGATTCAATGAGGACCTCAGCAAGGTCCTGGTCACCGCCGAGCTGCAGCCCAGCATGCGGGACCATCTGCGCGAGGGCACGCGGTTCTGGGTGGTCACGGCTCGCCTGGCCGCCGGGCAGGTCTCGGGCCTGAGCACCCTGTTGTCCGGGGCCTACATCGCCATGGACCCAACCGGGACCGGAAGGCCGCAGCGTAGCTTCGTCGGCCTGAACAAGCCGCCGGTGATCACCGGCCGGACGCCGGGCACCCGCTACCGGCTCGAGGCCGAGAGCCTGGGTTCCATCGAAGCCGGTTCTCCCGTCTACTATCGCAAGATCCGTGTCGGCCAGGTGGAGAGCTACGAGCTGCGGGAGGACGGCAGCGGGATCGTCTTCGGCATCTTCATTCGGGCGCCCTACGACCGGCTCGTCCACGAGAACACCCGCTTCTGGAACGCCAGTGGGATCGAAGTCAGCCTCAACGCCGAGGGCTTTCGGCTGCGTACCGAATCCCTGGTCTCGATGCTCATCGGGGGCATCGCCTTCGATACGCCCGAGAACCTGGAGCGCAGCGGGCCGGCCAAGCCTGGGACCCTCTTCCGGCTCTACAGCTCACGCGAAGAGACCACCCGGCCGGAGTACCAGCGCAAGGAGCGCTATCTCATCTACTTCACCGATTCGGTCCGCGGCCTCAAAGTGGGCGCCCCCGTTCTGATCCGGGGCATCGAGGTGGGCAAGGTGGTGGACGTGAAGTTCGAGTTCGATGTGGATACGCTGGACTTTCGCGTCCCGGTGCTCATCGAGATCGAGCCGGACCGAGTTCAGCTCACCGGCAGTGGGGACAAGGGTCCGGGGCGCGCATTCGACGAAGAACTGGTCGCTGGCGGACTCCGTGCCCAGCTGAGCACCGGCAACCTCCTCACCGGCCAGCTCCTCATCGAACTGGAGATGCATCCCGAGGTGCCCCCCGGGAAGCTCCGCGTGGAGCACGGCTACAAGGTGATCCCCAGCATTCCCGGCGAGATCGACCGATTCAAACAGGGGCTGCTCGGGGTATTGCAGAAGATCCAGCGGCTCCCGCTCGACCAGATCGCCGAGAATCTCAACGCGACCCTGGCCGGAACGAACCGGATCGCCAACTCGCCCGAGCTACTCCAGGCGCTGGAGCATCTCAACGCCACACTGGCCGAGACGCAGACGGTGGCGAACGACCTGAGCACCAAGACACTTCCGCGGCTGGAGGCGGTGCTTCAGGAGGCCCACCGAACACTGAACGACCTGGGTGGTCTGGTGCGTTCCGACTCACCCCTGTACCAGGAACTGATGGTGATGGTGAAGGAGCTGTCGGCCTCGGCCCGCTCCATCCGCATGATGTCCAGCTATCTCGAGCAGCACCCCGAGGCGCTGCTCAAGGGGAAGAGACCGTAGGAGCCCAATCATGAAAATGCCCTTTCTCAGCGTTCCGCCTCCGTGGTGGATCCTGCTCCTGACCACGCTGGCCGGATGCAGCACTTCCCCGCCGACCCACTTCTACATCCTGACCCCCGCGGGAGACACAGCCGGATCGCCCGCGCAGGGGGAGCGCAGCATCGTGGCCGTCGGTCCCGTGGAAGTCTCCGCCTATCTCGATCGCTCCCAGATCATCGTTCGAGAGGGTCCCACGCGGCTGCGGCTCGCCGACTTCCACCAATGGGCCGAACCGCTCGAGCGCAACATCGCCACCGTGCTGGCCGAGGATCTCCGCGCCATGCTCCCGGGGACCCAACCCATCGTGCAGCCCTGGAGTGACCTGCGCAGCGACTATCGCGTGCTCGCCAAGGTCCTGCGCTTTGACAGCGACGCCCACGGACGCGTGGTGTTGCATGCCAGCTGGGCCGTGGTGGGCGGCAGAGAGCGGCGCTATCGGGTGGTACGCGACTCGTTCATCGAGACCCAAGCCGAGGGTACGGATTTCGAGCACGTGGTCCTTGCCATGAGCGAGGCGCTTCATCGGCTGGCCGCAGAGATGGCCGAA
>Ga0256832_1001095_pt1 | contig 18210 bp, 14 predicted proteins | sample 134614metaG_FD_190534 | JGI IMG/M metagenome (GOLD analysis project Ga0256832, IMG submission 190534) | Hydrothermal vent microbial communities from Lau Basin, Pacific Ocean - 134-614 | ecosystem: Environmental > Aquatic > Marine > Hydrothermal vents | place: Pacific Ocean: Lau Basin | collected...
ATCCCACTCTCCTAATACACCCATGCGTACAAAATCAGCTTTTTGCTCTTCGATTTGTGTCTCGGCATACTCACGGCATAACTGACGGAACTTAGTCGCATCAACCTTTACACCAACCTTGCCGACTTTTTTCTCCACCTGCGCTTCAATCGGCAAGCCATGACAATCCCAACCCGGAACATAAGGTGCATCGAAACCAGAGAGGGTTTTACTTTTGATAATAATATCTTTCAGGATTTTGTTAACCGCATGACCAATGTGTAGCTTGCCATTCGCATAAGGAGGACCATCATGCAAAATAAACGATGGGCGACCCGCACTATGCTCGCGCAACTTCTCGTAAAGCCCAGCCTCTGTCCACTGCTTTAGCATCGCAGGTTCACGGTTTGCTAAGTTTCCACGCATGGGGAAATCGGTTTTTGGTAGGTTTAGCGTCTTTTTGTAATCGACACTATTGTCACTCTTCTTATCTGTCACAGCGTTATCCTGAGTACTTATTAAATAATATAGACCGCATACAATAACAAGTTTTAATAAAAAATTCTGAAAAAATGGCTCTCACTGCATTTAATTACGCATTTATAGAGAATAGGTATTAGCGCACAGAAATATGAAAAAAATGTGCTTAGTCTATTAGATATTCTAGGTTTGTGAAGCCTAGTGCTAATAACACCTTCGCTATCGTGATGAGTAGGATGGGTATGCGATAGAATACCCAATAAAATCAATGTGTTGTGGTTTGAATTTGGTGAAGGTATGTATATACAGGGAGTATTGACAATGAAAATAAAAAATTACTGGTTAGTCACTAGCCTAATGATATTAAGTGTATCTTCGCCCGCTAAAGCAGCAGGCGCAAGATTTTGTGATGGCTATGCACAAATAGGCGTAGCACAACATATTAGTAATCTTGCACATAGCTGTAATCTAAACGGCTTACGCTGGAGTGCTAATTTTATTGGTCAAAAAGCATGGTGTCGCACGGTGCGACGAGTGATTGCACAAGCTGAAACAAGCGCGCGTCGAGCGGCACTAACAGCCTGTGGCGTACCCGCTAATATCCGCAAACCGTGGAGCGCCACTAATTACCAACAGAAAGATGCCATTATTGAAGCCGCAGTGAGAAGAACAAGGGATGATGATGTACGTAGTTTGCGTATTTTTAAACGTGAAGGGGTTGACTTAACACGTGAGTGGGGTGGCAATTATGGCACTGTCTTATTCCATGCGATCGACAATCAAGCATCGAAATCGGTGCGCTATCTTATAAAAATAGATGATCCAAATCGTACCTCTAATGCAGGACCTAATCCTTTGGCAAATATGGTGAGCGATCCTGTGGTTAATTATCGCTTATTACGTTTTTTATTAAGACATGGCTCTAATCCTAATAGTTTTGGTGAGTTAGGCGGTAATGCATCCATTCCTTTAGCTATTGCAGTGAAAAAGCGTGATTTAAGAGCAGTAAAAGAGTTGATACATATTGGTCATGCTAACCCAAATTTTCATGATGATGCTGAGGAAACACCGCTCATTACTGCATTAAAAAATCATGATAAAAAAATTGCAATGCTACTAATCCGTGCGGGTGCAAATGTTAATAGAGGTATTGTAGGGTTGTGTGCCGATGTACGTAATGCTAGGGATGATAAAATGCCATTAGATTATGCGCTAGAAATGGGTAATCGTCGGGTGATTAATGAAATTAAGCGTAGAGACGGTAAAACGGTTGCACAGTGCGCTAGACCTTAGTTATGCAGACTTCTAGATAAAAATGTGAGTTAAGTCACAATTATAATGTGAAGAACTTACATTTTTATCCTGTTTGTTTTTTTAATATGAAGTCATTAAAACTTGTTTAACGAATAAAATATAGTGTGTAAATAATTCGTTACTCAAATTTTTAATAATTGATATGAATACATAAAATCTACAGGTGTTCATAAGTAGACTATTCATAACAAAGTGTCATAAAAAAGCTATTTTGTAAGACATCTAAAGGAGTATATATCCATGTTGAATAAATCATTTTTTGTAAGCCTAACACTAGCAATATCTTTTATCTCAATACCTACAATTTCTAATGCTTCCCCTTATGAGTGCTATAGAGCTGCTAAAGCTGGAGAGTGGCAAAAAACACGAAAGCCTAAAGGTAACTGGGGGCCAATTCATAATACCAGTAAGTGGAGTTACTCTGCTGTTTCTGGAAAAGATATTTATCGACATAAAAACGGGAAAAGAACGGTAGGAACACGATGTAAAGGAGTAGGTTATAATTACGGCCAACATAAAGTTGATTTCGAGGGAAAACAAGACTGGTGTGTTAAGTATATAGAGGGATGGTCTCAGTCAACGGTTGCACCTCACTGTCCACAAGGGTATAGCTTAAGTGCAAATAAAAAGAACTGTATACGTCCAGCTAAAGCGGGAAAATGGAATAAAACGCGAAAACCTAAAGGCAACTGGGGGCCATTGCATAATACGAAGAAGTGGAGTTACTCCGCTGTTTCTGGAAAAGATATTTATAGACATCGAAACGGGAAAAGAACGGTAGGAACACGATGTAAAGGAGTAGGTTATAATTACGGCCAACATAAAGTTGATTTCGAGGGTACACAAGATTGGTGTGCTAACTGGTCTCCAAGTACCCCTTCAAATACAATATTGGCTCAATGCCCTAGTAATTACACATTAACTAAACATAAATTTAAGAAAATAAACTCCTCTGTATTAAAAAATATATCAGCTGTAAGACCTGTTATTTCAAGATAATGGCGTAAAAATATTAAGGAATGACGTCATGAAAAAGTGACAACTGTTTTATTTATTGATGTAACTACTTTCACTCTAAGCCAACTTTGATTATTAGTATAAAAAATCAAGGGAGGGGAGATTTAAGATATTTTAAATTATCCACCAATGATAGAAATAATATTGTTTAGGTGTTTGTGTTGCTTTCAATTACCACGATAGAATGAATGTAGCTTTTTTGAGGTGTGCTATCATACTAGTGTTAGTGTGTAGCACACTTTAAATATTTTGAGGATAATTTATGACTAAAATTCCATTAATACTGTTTATATCATCGTTTTTACTCGCAGGGTGTCAAAGTGAAACGTCAACAGAGACAGCAAAAAAAGTCACTCAAAAAGTTGAGAAAGTAGCGGTAGCAAAAACTGAGAATAAAGCAGCAGAAAAACATGTTGACGTTGACGAAGAGTCTGGCGCTACTTTACATAAAGCTAATTGTGCAAGGTGTCATGGCGAAGGCTATTACCCTAAAAAGCCAACATCAAGTATGACATCTTATGATGATTTGCAAACAAGGGTTAAAATGTGTGATTCACAGCTAGGAACAGAATTATTTCCTGAAGAGTTGCAGAAAATTGGTGACTACTTAAATGATACTTATTACAAATTTAAGAAATAAAGAAGTATTTTTGTGATGAGGTGTAATTTTTGGTGTCCTCACTTTCTCCCCTGATTAAGTTCAGGGTATTGTGACTTTCGGTGTTTTTCAAGATAGTTGTCACCTTTTACTTAATATTTATTCATCTATTTTCAAGTTCATATTTAATTCCCGATCAGGGTTCTGTCGGGTACCGTGTAATCATGGACATATTTAGGGCAATCGCACTTAAATTTAGTTGACTTTAATGAACATTTTAAAATCAGCAAGTTACAAGGTTCGCAATTTTGCGAATAAATATAATTCACGAATTTTAAAATTATGTGAATTGTAAGTAGTTGATTTTGCAAGCCACTAATTTAAGTGCGATTGCCCTAGACTTATAGTCCTTATAAATCAATGATTAATGCGTTTTTCAGGGCTGACTAATTACTGATTATGCTGAGCCGTTACAAAATATCTTTATTTTATACTTTCCCTCACGACCTATTGTCATTATTACTTGTACCTGAATCACTTTAAAAGTGCTTATTTAACAGCCATTCAGCTTGCTTCTGCAATAATATTGTCCATAAAAAACACGATAGCCCCCTCCCCCATCATTTCATAGGCTGTCTTTAATAAAAACAACAATATGGACGCTCCCCAAATGCGTAAAACTATTATCGCTTTAAGCTTATTACTTTCAACAAATGCCTTTGCTAACCCGCTATGGGAAGATGTAAAAAGCCCTGTTGAAAATACCAATAAATTATCACGTAGCGCACTTCCCCTTTATTCTGCACGGCTATTAAAGCTAGATGAAAATGCCTTACGCCAACAGCTTTTATCAAAAAATAAACCTTCCATAGCTAGCATGGCAGCAAAAGATAAATTATTAGTACTACCACTGCCCGATGGCTCAATGGTTGATGTTATTGCTAAAGAATATGCGCTACTTAGCCCCGAACTAGCCGCTAAATTCCCCGATATTAAGACATGGAAAGTACATGCTGCTAATGGTAAAAATATTCATGGTCGCATTGATTTAACGGACTCAGGCTTTCATGCCATGCTCATATTAGAAAATGGCGATACTATTTTTATAGATCCTAAAAAATCTAGTAATAACAAGCTGTATAACAGCTTTAGCAAAAAAGATAACAAGCCATTATTCCAGCGTCACTCCCTAAAAAAAGAGCATCTAATACGACCGCCAATACCACAAAAAAGAGCAAATAAATTACAAAGTAAAAATAATCGTACCGCTCGCCCTTTAATTACTTATCGCCTTGCCCTATCTGCAACAGGTGAATACGTTAAGCTAAGGGGGGGCACTAAAAAAAATGCTTTAAATGCAATGGCAACCACTATAAATCGTGTTAATGAAATTTATGAGCGTGATCTTGCTATTCAGCTTTCTCTTGTTGCTAATACCGATAAAATTATTTATACCAACGAGGATACTGATCCATATACAAATGGCGATGCCTACACTATGGTGGATGAGACAATTGCGACAATAGATGCGATTATTGGTGATAGTAATTATGATATTGGTCATCTATTTGGTGGAGATGGCACGGGTGGTCTTGCTTTATTAAGTGGTGCATGCCGCGCTAATAAAATCTCACATAAAGCAGGTGGTATTACAGGTTCTGCCTCCCCTTATGGTGACAGTTTTGATATTGATTATGTTGCCCATGAGATCGGGCACCAACTCGGGGCAACACATACGTTTAATAGTGAAACTCTAAATTGTGGAGGTAATAACCGTGAACCAGATACTGCCGTTGAACCTGGTAGTGGTAGCACTATTATGTCTTATGCTGGTATTTGTGGAACAAATAATTTACAAAAAAACTCTGATGCAGTCTTCAATACCGTGAGTATTGCGCAAATAGATTATTATTTACGCGATAGTGGTGAAGCTAACTGCGGTACAAAAAAAATAAAAAGTAATAATAACCCGAATATTAATGCAACTTCTTCTTATTATATTCCAACGAATACACCCTTTATTTTAACAAGTAATGCACACGATATTGATGGTGACAGCTTAAGTTATACATGGGATGAAATTGATACTAATGGCACGGCTGTAGATGTTGGGCTCGACACAGGAGACAACCCGCTCTTTCGTAGCCGTTTACCTACTAGCAAAAATTATCGCTATTTTCCCCGAGTTGAGACCTTATTTAGTGGTTATCCCGTTAAAGGGGAAATGTTAGCAGTAACAAATCGAGCATTAAATTTTGCAACTACCGTTAGGGATAATAAAGGAGGTATAGCAAGAGAAGATACAAAAATTATCACATCAGGCAATGCCTTTTCACTTATCTCACATAGTACTGCACGCTCATATAAATTAGGAGACGTGGTAAATGTCAGCTGGGATAAGGCATCGACAAACTTACCGCCAATTAATTGTAAAAGTGTTGATATTAAGCTCTTAGCAAAAGATGGCAACACACAAAATTTACTAATTAACACTCCGAATGATGGTCAACAAAGTTTTATTATCTCTAACTATACGAACACTATTTCTCAAGCTCGCCTAATGGTTGCATGCAGTGATAATATTTTCTTTGCGGTTTCTAAAGGAAATATCTCAATAATGAGAAGTGAGCCAACCATTAGCATTAATTCCCCCTCTATTATTGAAGGTGATACTGGAAATAAAATATTAAATTATATTATCAAACTTTCCTCGGCAAGCGACAAAGATGCGAGTGTTAAATATATTATTAGGGATGCTATCAGCAATCAACAAGTACAAAATGGTATCGTAAACATTCCTGCAGGAAAGATAAGTGCCAATATTTACCAAACTATTGAAGGTAATTTTATAAAAGATAATGATAGAAAATATTACCTCACTCTCTACTCACCCATTAATATTCAATTTGATAGCGAAAATACAGAGACTCTAAAAACCACAGGAACGGTAATCGATAATGATAACAAGGTTGAAGATCCAGAAGATAAATCTGTCGTAAATAACTCGAACAAAAAATCAGCAGGATCAATGGGCAGTATATTGGTATTTTTAATGCTTTATCTTTCGTTACTAAAATTGAGAGTAAAGGCACGTAGAGCGGCTTCGGCTTAATAGTTTTAACCTGAATCTGTGACTTCAATGCGGATAACAGGGGATACGATATTGGTTTAGCACGGGATTTTAAAGAATTTTAGCTTCACCCTTAGGTTTAGTGAGCACTACAGTACTCAATTATGCTTTAGTGTAAATGGGTATTTTTTAAACCCGTGATGAATCAATAGCTAATGTTACGCAGCCTTACGAAGGAATGCGAGTTGCAGGAGTAGCCAATAATTGTAACCCATTGATTCGTAATATAGGGTACGTAACATCAGTTATATCGACTACTTCAGTTGTAATTAAGCTTGCCGAAACTACCTTAATTAGTAGTATTCCAGACTTGTATATTTTTAGATAGTGCTAAAATAGTAACTTCTCATAATCCACAGGCAGCGTGCTGAATAATTTCAGCCATAGGAGGGATCTGATTTTTTTCTTAGGTTCGATCTGTTAGGTATTTCCGATTGCCCTAGTTTGCTGCGTTATGGCGTAAGTGCAATAATAGTTAATGCATGTAAATCACCTGATGTAATGGCTGAGTCAACGGCTGCGTAGACCATTTTATGCTTTTTTAAAAGACTTAAGCCTTCAAAACTTGCACTGGTGACTTTAGCTTCATATTTATAGCCATCGCCTGTGACTTCTACTGTTGCATCTGGGATACCTGCTTTTATCAGCTCTGCGACTGCTTCGTTACTAATACTCATTAGTGTATTCCTTAAATTATTTGAAGATTTTTATGTGTTACCGCTGCAATTATATTATTTATTAGGGTGCGCGTATAATATACTTATAATTAAACTACTTTCATATTACATCGGTTGATACTAATAAGGGGATTTGGTAAGCAGCCGTTTACATCGCTATTGGAGAAAAAATGAATACCACTGAAGAATTAACCAGTCGAGTTATTGAGACTTGTCCTAGTTTTTGTGCTGCTCTTACCCGTGATGAGGTGGCTACTTTTGTTAGTTTTACGACGGCTGTTAACGCCGAGCCACAGGAGATTGTGGCTGAAATTGGGCATGTTGAAGATCACTTTTTTTTGGTGATAGATGGTACTTTAAAATTAAGCCGTGAAGAAATGGGTAATGAAATTGAGGTTGGACGTTTAGAAGCGGGATGTTTGGCGGGTGTTATGTCGTTTTTTGATAATAAACCTCGTTCGATTCGCTTGCGTGCTGCCAAAAAAGGGGTGAGTTTATTGTCTATTACACGCCCGATGTATAAACGTTTATGCGTTGAGCATCCTTATATTGCGGTAAATTTATTGGAGTTTGTGATATTAAGTCTTGATAAGCTCGTTCGTAGCACTAGCCAAGATGTATCGACGATGCATAAACAAATGACAGGGATTGGTTATCGTTAATAATCATTCTACAGTTTTTTCAAATAAATAATCTCCTGCCAAAAGGAGTGAAAGCTTTAGCTTTTTAGTCATCAAGATGATGATTTTATAAGTGAGCGCTTATAATAAGAAACTCATCACAATAAAGCGCATTCCTTTTTAGGGGTGCGTAATTTATTAAAAAATAAAAGAAATCTATCATATGCGTATTATCACCGCTAACACGAATGGTATTCGTGCCGCTGCCCGTAAGGGATTTTTCGATTGGCTACCACAACAAAATGCCGATGTGGTTTGTATTCAAGAAACGAAAGCGCAGGTTCATCAGTTAGAAGATCCTATGTTTCATCCTGAGGGTATGCATTGTTATTATCATGATGCGCAAAAGAAGGGCTATAGCGGTGTGGCTTTGTATTGTAAGCACAAGCCTGATGAAGTTATTGTAGGCATGGGACATGATGATTTTGACTGCGAGGGGCGTTATATCGAAGCTAAGTTTGGCAAGCTCAGTGTTATCTCGCTATATATGCCTTCGGGGTCGGCAAAGGAAGAACGTCAACAATACAAGTATGAGATGATGGACTTCTTTATGCAAAAAATGTTGGAGATGAAGGCTTCTGGACGTGATTTTGTTATTTGTGGCGATTGGAATATTGCACATAAAAAAGAAGATATTAAGAATTGGAAGGGTAACCAAAAGAACTCTGGTTTCTTACCCGAAGAGCGTGCTTGGTTAGATACATTATTTGATGAAGTTGGCTTTATTGATGCTTTTCGTGAGTTAGAACAAGAAGAGCATAGTTATACTTGGTGGTCTAATCGCGGACAGGCTTATGCGAATAATACGGGATGGCGGATTGATTATCAGATATTAAGCCCGTCTCTAAAAGGCACGGTTTTAGCCTCGTCTATCTATAAAACTGAACGTTTTTCTGATCATGCCCCTCTAACCATTGATTACGCTTATGAGATTGAAACTAAATGACAACTGCTACTGCTAAACAAGGTTGGCTAGAAACGATTGCCAGCTTCAAACATCCCCGTGTTTTAACGATGTTATTTTTGGGTTTTTCTGCGGGTATCCCTATTCTTTTGATTTTCTCTTCATTGGGTTTATGGCTACGTGAAGCAGGGGTAGAGCGGTCAGCTGTTACTTTTTTTAGTTGGGCTGCCTTAGGTTATTCTTTCAAATTTGTTTGGGCTCCTTTGATTGATAAATTGCCACTGCCCTTTTTAACCAAGCGCTTAGGGCGACGACGTAGTTGGATGTTGTTATCGCAACTTTCTATTATCACCGCTATTTTATGGATGGGGATGACAAACCCGCTAGAGAGCGAAAATAGTCTTACTATCATGGCTTTGGCGGCAGTATTACTGGGCTTTTCTTCTGCTACTCAAGATGTCGTTATTGATGCTTATCGTATCGAATCGGCAAATAGTGATTTGCAGGCGATGATGTCATCGAGCTATATCGCAGGTTATCGTATTGGTATGTTGGTGGCAGGTGCTGGTGCACTTTTTCTCGCAAGTTATTTTGGTTCGGAAAAAGGCAGTTACAACTATCAAGCATGGCAATGGACTTATGCGATTATGTCGGGTGTGATGTTGGTAGGTGTCGTCACGACGTTAATTATTCCTGAGCCAACAGAACAACGTGAGGATAAGGCAAAATATAGCGCTTCTGATTATCTGCGCTTTTTATTCCTTTTTGTTTTGGCTGTTTTGAGTTTTATTGCGACTTTTTATTATAGTGCTGAGATTGTTAAATCAAGCAAAAAGACCTTAACCGAGGTCTTTTCTAATAAACATTTGGCTAGTTTTATTATCGAAACCTTACGTTTATTTACGGCTATTTTATTCGCAGCGGTAGTGGCTAAACTAATGGTAATTATTGGTCTGGTACGCCAATCAATGCTGAATGAAACCTATATTGCGCCTGTCAAAGACTTCTTTACGCGCTATGGGCTAACGCTGGCTTGGCTACTATTGGCGTTGATTGGTTTATATCGTATTTCGGATATTGTATTGGGCGTTATTTCCAATGTTTTTTATCAAGATCTAGGCTTCACTAAAACAGAAATTGCCAGTGTGGTGAAAACATTTGGTTTATTTATGACGATTGCGGGTGGCTTTTTAGGTGGATTACTTTCTGTACGTTATGGGGTGATGAAGATATTATTTTTAGGTGCCGCACTATCGGCTGCGACGAATATCTTATTTATGGTGCTAGCTAATACAGGGCATGATTTACCCATGTTATATTTTGTTATATCAGCGGATAATTTGTCTGCTGGTTTAGCCAGTGCCGCCTTTATTGCCTTTTTATCTAAGCTAACCAATATCTCATTTACGGCGGTACAATATGCTATTTTCAGCTCCCTGATGACCTTATTACCTAAAATATTAGGTGGTTATTCTGGCTCGATGGTTGACTCGATGGGTTATCCGAACTTCTTTATTTTTACAGCGCTTTTAGGTATACCCGTTTTGCTCTTGATTCTTATTGCGGGTAAACATTTTAAATAATTGTAACTACTCAGCATAATCAGTAACTGCTTAGATTGCGCTCTATTTTGTTCGAGTTTAAGGCAAAAGGGCGGAGTTTATGCGTATAAATGAGCACTTTTAACGCAGAAATCGGGCAAAATAGAGTGCAAGCTGAGTAGTTACAAATAATTTATTTCATAGGAGAACATACATACGCTATACGATCATCATTTTCTGTAAACTTTTTAATCACTCTAATAAAAATAAAACAATGAAAAAAATAAAAAAAATCTTATTAACAACACTTTTTGTATCACTTATAGCACCTTCTGTCGTTTCTGCCGAAAGTGCTTTATCGCGCTTTTCACGTTTGCATAATGCAGGGCTACTGGTGACAGATGGTTATGGTCATACCTTAAAATCTAAACGTGCTAATCAATCATTTGTACCCGCCTCGACAACTAAGCTTGCTACTGCTTGGTTGGCATTAAATCATTGGGGGGCTGATTATCGTTTTCGTACTAATTTCTTTTTTGATCGTGCTGATAAGACCTTGTGGGTTAAAGGCAGTGGTGATCCTTATTTAGTTTCGGAGGAGCTGGCTAAAATTGCACAACAGTTAGTGCAACGCGGTGTAAATCAAGTCGATCGTATTGCTTTGGATAATTCTTTATTTGAAGATGGCTTAGTGCTTCCTGGTACAGGAAATAGTAATAATCCTTACGATGCTGTACCTTCTGCGCTTGCGGCAAACTTTAATACTGTAAATATTAAAAAACGTCATGGCAAAGTAATTTCTGCTGAGGCTCAAACGCCTTTAACACCCTTTGCAATCAGTATGAAACGTCGTTTTAAAAGTGGTACTTTACGTGTTAATACTGGTCGTGATCCGCATAATGCGGAGAGATATTTTGCTGAATTGTTAGCTGCTTTTTTACGTCAACAAGGTATACAAGTCGGTCGCTCGATTCTTTCGGGACGTGTTCCAGCACATCTAAAACCTATTTATCAACATCAAAATAGTCGTACCTTATCTGAAATAATTCGCCCAATGTTGAAATACTCAACTAACTTTATTGCCAATCAATTAGCACTAAGTTTAGCGGCTGATACTTATAAAAAGCCTGCTAATGCTCAGTTAGTTAAACAATATATGAACAATACACTGCGAAATAACTTTCACTGGAAAGACTTTAATCTTCAGGAAGGCGCGGGTCTGTCACGTAAAAATCATCTAAAGCCAAGTCAATTGGTTGATTTACTTAATCATTTTAAACCTTGGAAGCACTTGTTACCAAAAAAAGAAAAAGGTGTATATGCTAAATCAGGTACATTAAAAGGTGTTAGCACTTTGGCAGGATATTTAGTGAAGGGAAATGAATGGAAGCCTTTTGCATTGATGATAAATCAATCTGTTCCACATAAATTGCGCAATCGTATTGCCAAACAATTACAAAGGACTTTATAAAAAAGTGGTCTTCCGCTTAGATCTGTTGATTTTTAAGCAGCACTGAAGTACCAATAGGATATTGCTTTATATGGCTAAAATATACATCAACAGATCTAAAATATTACCATAAAAAGAATAATGGAGCGGGGATTAATAATCAACACATCCTTGTGTTGATATAGCTAACAGCTAGTTAGATCATCTTTGAGTTGTTACTTTTTGCTATTTGCTTAGGTGCTATTTTATAGCTTACTCGCTTCTCTTTTGTCGCTAATACTGAATGAAAATGTTTGTATAAAGCAATATTTCTTCTTTCCCTATTGCGTGCATGTGTTCTTCTGACCTCAAGTACAGCAATAAACTGACGTTCAAAGTTTGAAAGATACTCTAGATGCTCGCTGCGCACGGCATTGGCACGGCGGCTACCGTTCTTGATATATTGATGTGTTGATGCAAGATAAGCTGACTCGCAAGGCTTGTCGTCACAAGCATATGAATTAGTCGTTGCAAATAAAAAAGGTAGTGCGGCTAGAGCTAATAATTTTTTACTCATTTCGTTCCCCGTTAAGTAGTAATATTATAATATGCTTATATAGTATCGTTTTATAAACCTGATTTGCAATAGTTATTTTTATTATTATATCTAATTTGTTATTTATACCCGCCCTTGTAGCAGGATCAATATATCAACTACATTAAACTGGCACATATAGAACAAACACTTAATATCGTTTCTTATTTTTTGATATTCAAGGCATCACGAAGGGAGTACAGCAAGAAGATCAAAACATAGGGTTGATAGAATTAGATTTATTTTTATTCAAACACTTTATGTTTTATCTACAAACGTACTCATTTCAAAGAGTTTTTAATAGAATTATCTATACCCTCAGCTACTCTAAGGTATAATGATTCGGCTTGCTACACTGCTTTATAGGGTAAACATTACCCCATATATTATTTTATATAGCATCCTTAAGGCTACCTGATTAATGTGCTAAGCGATATGTATTGAAGGTTTAAGTTAAAGGATCACAATAAATTTAACAGGATTTTCAATTTATTATGTTGCCTTTCTATCATATATCGTTATTAATCCAAGACTCTTTATATAGGAAATTAATGTGACATCATCATTCTTAAACTCTAATGATACGACTGATACGACTAAGCAAAATAAAATTGATGAGCCATTAAGTACTTGGCGACAACTTACTCTTAATATAAAAGGACAACCTAAAAACTTTCAGCTGCATACTCAACGTATCATGTTAGCAATGAATATACGCTTACAGCCCTATTTACCTGGTGCTTTAAATGACTTTTTCTTATCCATTGAGACAGCGGGTCGTCCTTTAAGAGAAAAAATGTTCCGCCTAGTTAGTCCTCTATTAGAAACAACACAAAGAGAATATTTTAGTCAATGGCTAAGTGAGGATAGTGATGCTAATTTGGAATGTGCTTATTATCCTGGTGCTGTTTTTTCTAGTAATAATTGCCAAAAGCCTCCAACAGATGACGATGAAGTAGATGATGCCTCCCTACTTGATAACTTCCTTAATGAAAACTATAACAATGTAATCGATAAAGCTCATTACTGCATCGCTTATGGAAACATAGACCACGCACAAAAACTATTAGAGTTAGAACTTACTCTTATCCATAAAGGTAAACAATTCTCTAAAATAGAACAAGAGTTATTAAATCTCTACTACCACACTAAAAATAAACAAGCATTAGAAGCAATGTCCCAAAACATGCTCGCTAGTAATAAGCAATTATCCACTGAGTGGAAACAAGTACAGAATGCAGCCAAGGAGTGGTAGACTATTTTTTATGGATCTTTTGCTTTCACCAAAGCCACAATAAACGCTATTAAAATTATGAAAAAAATCGCCACTCCTATTATTTTTAAGAAGACTATTCCTTCTCTTCTATTATCAACAAGTATTGCTCTTTTTGCCGGCTACTCAAGCAATGCGATTGCTGATCCCATAGCAAACACAGTGATTGCAAAAGGCACATTAAGTCGAATTGTTGATAAAAACTATCCTAACTCAAAATTATCTAAAGCACAGATAATGATGGCTATTTTAGCGAAAAATCCACGTGCATTTAGGGGAGGCAACATTAATTATATGTTGCGAAATAAACAACTGTCATTACCCTCTGAAGACGTTATTGCAGCTATTCCCGAAGAAAATGCAGCAGCTTTATTAGAAAAGCATAACCGCTTCTACAGAAGAGGAGAAACTGGAAATTTAACACCACCTACTTTTATCGACACGGGTGATAAAGAAACCCTAAAAAAACTAAAAGAGCAGAACGCTTTACAGTCTAAACAAGTCGAGGCTATTTCAGAAGAAAGTAAAAAACTACAGGCTCTTGTTGCACGCCTAGAAGCCGAGAAAGCACAAAGAGATCGAGATTTACAAGAGCTAGAAAATAAAATACAAGAATTAAAAAAATCAGGTGGTGTAGAAAGAACATCAACAGGTGAATTATCACTGAATGAACAAAGACTTATCGATAAGAATGCTGCACTACAACAAAAGCTTGTTGAAAGTAAAAGTGAGCTAGCAGAAAATAATCGTACAACTATTTCCTTAGAGCGTCGCCTTGAAGAAATGCAACAACAGCGCCAAGATGCTACGGCTACTGATCAAACGCCAATAGCTGATGGAGAAAGTATTGTTGCTCCTACTAGCAATGCTGTAGATACTCCTGAATCAGACTTAAATAATAATGTTGCTAACGCTCCTGAACAAAACGAATCATCTGGCTTTGATTTTGGGAAACTAACTTGGTTATTACCACTTTTGGCAATTATTGCAGGTCTTGGCTTGCTTCTTAAACGTTTCTTTGCTCGCAAACAACATTCAGATTTAAATCTTGATGAAGTTGACGATTATGATTTTACAACACCCAAAATGACCAAAGAACAACGAAGCGACGAATTTTTAACAAATGATACAAAAGATACTTCTGTAGATGCACCGCTAGAAGTCAGTATTAAACTTGATGTTGCTCGCGCTTATATGGAAGCCGATGATAATCGTTCCGCATATGAAATGTTAAACGAAGTATTGCTAGAAGGTAATGAAGCGCAACAAGAGGAAGCTAATAAATTATTAGCAAAACTATAATAACCTGAATCCGAGACTTCACTACAGCACAGTGAATAAGCTATTGACTCATCATGGATTTAAAAAATACCGCTTAAACTAAGGGTGAAGTCAAAATTTTTTTAAATCCCGTGCTACACCAATACCTTATCCCCTGTTATCCACAAGTCACGGATTTAGGTATAATATAGCCAATCGGATACTTTTTCATACCGAAAACATGAGCTATATCAATTTATTTTCCGATCTTCTACGTTACCGTTCTAAGAACGTAACTACTCAATATAAAAGGTCTCGAGGCTTTTTTATAACTCAACAATCAGTGCTTTTTATTCCTATCCTACTCATCTTACTCCTTATCACAAGTGTTCTTCTAAATTACCCAGCATTAGCTACACATTAGCAAAGGCGTTATCATTGCTAATTAAACAACTAAAAATATTTGTAACTGCTCAACATAATCCGAACTCAAGGCAAAAAGATGGAGTTTACGCGTATAAATAAACACTTTTAACGCTGAAATTGAGCAAAATAGAGTACAAACTGAGTAGTTACAAATATTTTTAAACAAGGATGTGCTTATGGGTAACAAAGTCGTCATCACATATGGAACATATGACATGTTGCATATTGGACACCTCAATATTTTAAAACATGCCAAAACATTGGGTGATTATTTAATAGTGGGGGTGACTGATGAAAATTATGATCGTTCACGTGGCAAGCTGAATGTTTCTCAAAGTACCCAAGAACGAGTCAAGGCAATTGAGGCTTTGGATTTTGTGGACAAAGTAATTGTTGAGACACATAAAAAACAAAAAGCCGAAGATATGATCAAATATAAGGTAGATATCTTTGCCATTGGGGATGATTGGATCGGTGCATTTGATTATCTTAATAAATTTACCCGTGTAGAATACCTACCACGAACTGAAGGCATTTCGAGCACTAAACTTAGAAAAGAGAGTTTTGATACCATTAAGCTTGGTATGGTCGGACTAGGTCATGATGTACAAGCTTTTATTGATGAAGCGAAATATGTCTCGAATATTTCCATTAATCGAATCTACTCGCGTAATTTTACAGCGGTTAAGCGGTTTACTAAAAATAATAAACAAATCAAATACGGTCATGATAATTATGATGAGTTTTTAGATACTTCGATTAGTGCTGTTTATATCGACACCTCCTTAAATGAACACTATATTTTAATTAAAAAAGCACTGCTCGCGGGCAAGCATGTACTGTGCGAAAATCCTTTAGCGATTACCAAGACCGAACTAAAAGAATTACTTTTTTTAGCTAAAAAACAACATAAAGTGCTGCTATCTGCATTAAAAACCGCCTTTCTTCCCGCATTTAACCAACTACTCAAAGAGCTTGATAGTGGCATTATAGGCAAGATAAAAGAGGTGCGTGCTACCAAAACCTCGCTCTACAAAGAAAAGAACTACTCCGATGCCTTTATAGAGCAAGGTGCAACTAATCTCTTATCTTCTTACCCATCGCTCTTAGTCAATAAAATATTGGGTAGACCCAAAAACATCACTTTTTTTGATCAATATGAAAATGGTTATGATACTTCTAACCTCATTATCACAACACATAAAAACGGTGCAATTGGTATCTCCAATGTAGCAACAGGATTCAAGTCAGAAGGAGATGCTACCATCTCAGGGACAAAAGGGTATATCTATATTCCCGCACCTTGGTGGTTAACCAAGACATTTTATGTACGCTTTGAAGATACCCATAAAAGCTATACCTTTAGCTATGAACTTGAAGGTTGTGGATTGCGTTATATGATTGCGGAATTTAGCTCCCTGATACAAAGAGGCAATAGTAAATCAGAAATGTTAAGCCCCATTGATATGATTGCGGTTAATCGTGTCTTGCTAGAGTACTGTGAATGCAAGCAAAAAAATAAAAAAAGGAAAAGTAACTAATGATATATGACGATTATTCTATCTTTACACCCGGACCTGTCAAAATGTCTGATGAAATTTTAGAGATAGGAGCAAAACAAACCCCTTATTTTAGAAATAAGAAATTTTCTAATGTGACCTACGCTTGCGAGAAAGGTCTATTGAAAATGGTGAATGCGCCAAAGGGATCAAAAGTCGTCTTTTTAGCAGCCTCAGGTACAGCGGGCATGGAATCAGCCGTGATGAACCTATTGAGTAAAAAAGATAATGCCTTAGTCGTAAATGGCGGTGGTTTCGGCGCGCGCTTTGTTGATATATGCGCCACACATGAGATTCCTCATACCGATTTCAAGGTAAAAAATACTAATCTTGAGGATATCGAAACACTCGCCCCCAAAGAAACCTACACCTCACTTATCGTCAATGCTCATGAAACCAGTGTAGGACATCTTTATCATTTAGAAGCAATGGGCGCCTATGCAAAGAAACATAAGCTATTTTTTATCGTCGATGCGATCTCAATGTTAGTAACTGATCCTGTTGATATGATGGCTCAAAATATTGATGTACTCATTGCCAGCAGTCAAAAAGGCTTAGCACTACCCCCAGGCTTAAGCATGGTTATTTTAAGTCCATGCGCTCTAGAACGGGTACACGATGTTAAAAGTCTCTATTTTAACTTTAACGATTATTTACGAAACGGTGAACGTGGACAAAGTCCTTATACCCCTGCGGTGACAATTATGTTGCAGCTAGAAGCAAGGTTAGCGCAAATAGAAAAAAGAGGCGGAGTAGAGCAAAGTATTAAAAATGCGAAAGCAATAGCCGAGTATTTTAGAAATAACATCAAAGACTTACCACTTAAAGAATATACACCTTTTATGCCCAATGCGATGACCACACTCACACCAACGGATGGAAAGTCGGCAATGGATATTGTGAATGACTTAGAAAATGACTACAAAGTAATGGTCTGTCCAAATGGAGGGGCAGAAAAAGACCTTATTCTTAGGGTGTCACACATGGGCGATATGACCAAAGCTTATACCGATGTGCTGATAAACGCACTGTACCATTACTACAAAATAGATAGAAAATAAATGGCACTTATCGATCCAAAAACATTAAGAGAAGCCCAACTCATTATGCTTGATATGCTGGTAGAGTTTGATGCAATCTGCCAAAAACATAAATTACGATATTGGCTAGACTCAGGGACATTACTCGGCGCAATACGTCACCAAGGCTTTATTCCTTGGGATGATGATATTGATCTCTCTATGCCTGTGGAAGATTATCGTAAATTTATAGAAATCGCCCAAGAAGAACTGTCTGATGCTATTTTTTTTCAAACAAGCCAGACCGATAGCGCATTTCCCTTTGATTA
>Ga0256832_1001096_pt1 | contig 18209 bp, 14 predicted proteins | sample 134614metaG_FD_190534 | JGI IMG/M metagenome (GOLD analysis project Ga0256832, IMG submission 190534) | Hydrothermal vent microbial communities from Lau Basin, Pacific Ocean - 134-614 | ecosystem: Environmental > Aquatic > Marine > Hydrothermal vents | place: Pacific Ocean: Lau Basin | collected...
GAGCTCTTCTAAATCCCATTTTTCCTGATATTCTTCTGCAGGGGCATATTTATCTATAAAGTTAAGTGCCACTTCTTCCAACCACTGCATAATTTCATCTTTAAGCTCGGCACCTTCTAAAATATCCCTTCTTAAAGAGTAGATAACCTGTCTTTGCTTATTCATTACATCATCAAATTCAAGTAATCTCTTTCTTATCTGGAAGTTCTGACCTTCTACTCTTTTCTGTGCATTTTCAATGGCTTTTGAAACCATCCCACTTTCTATAGGTTCATTATCAGGAATTTTTAATCTGTTCATAAGGTTTTTAAGTTTATCTCCACCAAAAAGCCTTAAAAGGTCATCTTCAAGGGAAAGGTAAAATCTTGAACTACCAGGATCTCCCTGTCTTCCTGCTCTACCTCTCAACTGGTTATCAATTCTTCTACTTTCGTGTCGTTCTGTACCTATAACTGCAAGTCCACCTAACTCAATAACTTTTTTCTTTTCTTCAGATGTTATTTTTTGAGCTTCTTTTAATGCCTCTTTATACTCTTCTTCTGTTGCTTCTTCTGGTGTTTTCCCTTTCTTTTCTAAAAGCTGTTTTGCTAAAAATTCTGGATTACCACCTAATAGAATATCTGTACCACGACCTGCCATATTTGTTGCTATTGTTACGGCTCCTATTCTTCCTGCCTGTGCAATAATTTCAGCCTCTTTTGCATGGTTTTTAGCATTTAAAACGTGGTGTTTTATTCCTTTTTTCTTAAGAAGACTTGATAAATATTCTGATGTTTCTATTGAAGCAGTCCCAACAAGTATCGGTCTTCCCTGATTATGAAGTTCTTCAATTTCTTCAATTGCCTGTGTGAATTTTTCTTTTTTAGTTTTGTAAATAAGATCTGGATAATCTTTTCTGATAACAGGTTTATTTGTAGGAATAACAAGAACATCAAGGTCGTAAATCTCTTTAAACTCTGTTGCTTCTGTTTCAGCAGTACCTGTCATACCTGCAAGTTTTTTATAAAGTCTGAAATAGTTCTGGAAAGTAATTGAAGCTAAAGTCTGATTTTCTGCCTCTATTTTAACCCCTTCTTTTGCTTCAACTGCCTGATGGAGACCATCTGACCATCTTCTTCCGGGCATTAAACGACCTGTAAACTCATCAACAATAATAACTTCACCGTCTTTCACAACATAATCAACATCCCTGTGAAAAAGTGTATTTGCCTTTAGAGATTGGTTAATTGCGTGTAGAATCTCAATATTTCTCGGATCATAAAGATTATCAATATTAAAATATTTTTCTGCTTTCTCAGCACCTTTTTCAGTAAGAACAGCAGTTTTGTTTTTTTCATCTACGATGTAATCTTCTTCAGGAACAAGTGTTTTAACAAATGCATCTGTTGTGTAATAAATAGAAACATCCTCTCCTGAAGGCCCTGAAATAATTAAAGGTGTTCTTGCTTCATCAATAAGGATAGAATCAACTTCATCAACAATTGCATAGTTATGCCCTTTCACCTGAACGATCTGATCTTTAGAGAAGACCATATTATCCCTTAAATAATCAAATCCAAACTCATTATTTGTTCCGTAAGTAATATCTGCAGCATAAGCATCTCTTCTTTCTGAATCAACTGCATGTGTAAAGAAATTCTTTTTAGCATCAATATTGAACTTTTCTTGAGGTAAAAGTTCCCCGAAATATCCTTTTTCCCAGACTCTCATATCTTTTTCGATAGCTTCATTAAATTTATCTTCATCAACCCATTCTATTAAAAACGATTGCTGGTTAGTGTTAATAGCACCGATTGATAACCCTAAAAATTTATATACAGCCCCCATCTGAACAGCATCTCTTTTTGCAAGATAGTCGTTAACTGTTACAAGATGAACACCGTCTCCAGTAAGTGCATTTAAATAAATGGCAATAGATGCAACAAGAGTTTTACCTTCCCCAGTTTTCATCTCGGCAATCATGCCTTTATGAAGGGCAACAGCACCTATTAACTGAACATCAAAAGGTCTAAGCCCCAAAGTTCGCTTAGCAGCTTCACGGGCTATAGCAAATGCTTCAGGTAAAATATCTACAATCTCACCACGAATAATAGATTCTTTTAGTTCAGGATCAGACTGAACCTTTTCTTTTAGTTCTAAACTTTTTTCTCTAAGCTCTTTATTTGTTAATTTATCTAATTCTGGTTCAAGTTTATTGATCTGATCAACAATGCCTTTGATTTTTTTAATTTCTCTTTCATTTTTTGTTCCAAAAATCTTTTTTGCCAAATATCCAATCATCTAAAAATTAGACCTCCTTCAATTAAAACTAAATACATAAACAAATTATACACCTAAGTTGTGATAACTTTGTAAAAATATAAAATTATTAAAATTTAGCAAGAAATGATTAGAAATTTATCTGTTTTCCTTTTCTTTTTTTCTTTTTACAGGTTTCAGATAAAGTTCATTAAATAAAAATGTAGCAATCCCAATCGTAATTGATGCATCAGCAATATTAAATGCAGGCCAGTGATGTTCATATATATGAAAATCTAAAAAGTCTCTAACGGCACCAATAAAAAATCTATCATACAGATTTCCGATAGCTCCCCCAGCTATCAATGCCAACGAGTAAAACTCAAATTTTGATAAACGGTCTTTTGCTTTATAAGCATAAATAAACGTAGCTACTGCAGCTATTGTAGAAGCCCCGATTAAAACAAGTTTCCTTACAAACTCTGGAGCATTTGCTATAATTCCAAATGCAGCACCACGATTCCAGACCAATGTAAGATCAAAAAAGCCTGGAATTATAGTAATAACTTTATCTGCAAGATACTTTTCTGCCAACAGTTTTGTTAGAAGATCTAAAACAATAATACCTAAAACAACTATTAAAAATGTTCTAAATCTATTCAATTTCTACTTCTTACTCTGGAAGATTTTTCTTTTCTTCTTCTTCTTCGAAAGTAGTAGGAATTATATGGTAATAGCTTAAATCTTCATTACTTGTAGAGAAGGCTTTTAAAGTTTCTTCATTTTGACTACAATCTATACATAATCTAACCCATGGAATAGCTTCCAATCTTTTTTCACCAATTTGAACTCCACATTCTTCACAAATACCATATGTTCCATTCTCTATTTTCTTTAAAGCAATATCGATTAAAAATAACGTCTCTTTTTCAGCCTGTGAAAGTTTATAGACAGTTTCTCTATTAAGTTCAGCAGTTACTATATCTGCAGCATCTTCAACACCATCTTTTTTATTGAGATCTTCTTTTGAAGAATTTTCAAGTGATTCGAGAATGGAAGCCCTTTTTTCTAAAAGAATCTCTTTCACTTTTTCTATTTCCATAACAATTTCCTCCAATAAATATATGAAGCATACTAAATATAACTTTTTAATAAATATGTCAAGTCTTTATATCGACATGTATTTCAAAAATCTTATAAATAAGATATATTTGTAAAAGAATAAAAAAGCAATAGGTAAACAATGAAAAATCTAATAATTTTAATAGCAGGATTATCAATAGTAATTCTTCTTTTGCAAAACACAAACTATGTGACAATTAAATTTCTGTTCTGGCACTTAAGTATGCCAAAAATTATTTTGATTTTAACTGTTTTCATTATTGGATTTATAACAGGCTATCTTTTCTCTGGAAAAAAGTATCTAAAATATAAAAAACGATGATATAATCTTAAAAAATAAAGTTTCAAGGGAAGGTTAAATGGATAAACCTACATTCGTAATTTCAGGTTTGTTTTTTCTTGTTATAGGAGCATTCATTTTATATTTTGTAATTAAAGAAATAATGAAATCTCAAAAAGAACAAAATTCTGATAAACAGGATTAAGAAACATTTTCAAAATACTTTTTAACTTCATCTATAACAATGTCATAATTTTTACCGTATCTTCTGGAAATATGAAATACCACTAAATTTTTAACATTTGCTTCTTTTGCAATTTCTGCAGTCTGTTTTGAAGTCAAATGATACACAGAAGAAGCCTGCTCTTCATCTTCCTCTAAAAATACTGCTTCACAATAAAGATAGTCAGAATCTTTTACAAGATTTATTATTTTTTCTTTGTTTTCTTTTGAATAAACAACATCAGTGATATAAGAAATTTTTATCCCTTCCTGAATGTAACTATATTTTTCTCTCAAATAGTCATAATCAAACTCTTTATCGCCGATTTTAAAGGTTTTTCCTCTATTGGATTCATCTTCTAAAAATGCTTTAAATTCTCCAATTTCTTTACCTTTCAGAGGCAATTCTTTAACTTTTTCCTTTTTTAAAAAAAGTCTATCCTTATATTCAAAAGCATATCCCATTATCCATATTTTATGGTCTAAAACAGCATATCTTACCCTGTAATACTCATTTTCATAAATAACATCTGAATTTACAGGTTCATCTTTTACAAAATCTTTTGCGAACCTCTTTTTAATATCAAGACTATAAGTCTCAAAAAGATTTTCGTTCAGTTGTTTTATTTTAAAAATTATTTGAGGTTCAAACTCGACTAAATTCCATGTATAACCTTGAAGTTTGCAATAAGTATTATCAACAACAGGTGCGATACCGAACATCTCTACGGTTTGGGCTTTACCTAATTTATTTCTGAGAAGATAGTCAAATCCGATAAAATGATCCATATGTGTATGAGATATAAAGATTTTATTTATCTTTTTTATTAGATGTCTATCTAACTTATATATATTTCCAATATCAAACAGAATATAGTCACCTAAATTTTCAATCTCTATAACCAGTCCAGGATCTTCATTTTTATCATTGACCAGATAATGTTTTACTCTTGGAGGTGCCATTTTGATTAATTTTTTAACTGTTTTGTTATATATTCTGCAAAAGAATCAAACTCATCTTTAGAAAGATTATCAGTCATACATTTTCCCTTAACCATTTGCTTGAATGCCTCTTCATCTGAAGGTGAAGCTTTAGCCATGTCTTCAAAAGTTCTTGCCTTTTTTCCGTCGTGGCAGTTAACACAGCCTTTTTCCTTAACAAGCACAGAACCTTTTATAGGAGGATGAGATGAAGATGTTTTTGTAGTTTGCTCTTTGTTACAGGAAAATAAAATCACAGAAAAAATAGCTATAGTATATAAAAATATATTTTTCATAATTTTTATTCCTCCATAAAGTTTATATATAAATTATAAATCAGTTGGTGATTCTTTTTATGATAGTAATCTTATCACCAACAACGATTATATCTTTTTTTAGATGATTCCATTTTTTTATTTCGCTGACTGAAACTTTATACTTCTTAGCAAGTTTTAATAAAGAATCTCCAGGTCTTACTTTATGGTATATATACTTGAAAGTAGGCTTTCTTTTATGAACTCTTTTTTTCAAATAACTTATATCTACAGGTCTTCTTTTTCTGATTTTATAATGGTGAACTTTTTTATAAATTCTGATTTTTTGATTTGGATAAATAAATTTGTCTATATGATTCCATCTTTTTATTTGTTTTATTGACACTCTAAAACGTTTTGCTATTTTAGCTAATGTATCTCCTCTTTTCACCTTATAAATAAATCCGTTAGATGTATAAACTATATCCTCAGAAAGATCTAACACCTTTTCAACATAGTAAGGATATGCTTTGATTTTAGAAGGAACTTTTATAAAAGAATCTGCTATTAGAATATTTCCTTTCATATTGTTAACTTTTTTCAGATAATCTACAGTAGTTCCTACCTTCTTAGCTATTTTTATTAAGCTATCGCCTCTTTTTACGCTATATTCTTTCAAAACTTTATACTCAACCAGCTTTGATTTAGAGAGTAAAACCTCTGTTAGTTTTCCATATCCTTTTGGAACATAAACATGATACTCTGAAGCATTTGGCGGTGTTATACCATATAAAAGATGGGGATTTAATTTCGCTAACTTTTTCTCTGGAATATCTAAAATAAATGAAAGATATTTTAGAGATACAGGATGTCTAACTTTTACTTCTTCAAATCCTATGTTCGTGTAATCGAAATTTTCCTTTTTAAGAATGTCTTTAACAACTTTTACAACAGCCAAGAACGAAGGAACATAGTTTCTGGTCTCACGAGGTAAGTAATCATTTATATCCCAAAAATTCGTTCCACCGTACTTATTAATTCTTCTTATAATAGCTCCTTCACCTGTGTTATAACTGGCTAAAGCAAGCATCCAATCATCAAAAATAACATTTAGATCTTTTAGATACATGGCAGCAGCTTCTGTAGAACGAACAGGATCGAATCTTTCATCAACCCATTTATTTATCTCGAGACCGTATCTCTTTCCAGTTGTAGGCATAAACTGCCACATACCACCGGCACCAGCAGGTGAAACAGCTTTGACATTAAAATGACTCTCTATTATTGGTAAAAATATAAACTCATCTGGAATATTGTATTTGTTAAATATTACTTTAATTACTGGGATATAAGGTTTTCCTCTTTGAACATATGCATATAAACTTCTGTATCCTCTTCCTTGGTAATATTTTAACCAGCGTTTTACTTCAGTTTTTTCAGCTATATCAATTTTTAAAGATATTTTTATTTTTCCATAATCTTTTTCAAGATCATTTAAGTCTTTTAATGTTTCAAGATAAATAGGTACAAGAAGACCTACATCTTCTGGATCTAAAACATCATTATCAACTTTATTTTCATGAGCAAAGGAACTTGTAATTGTAACACATAAAAAAAAGACTATAATCTTTTGTAAAAATTTCATTTAGATTTCCTTAAATTCCTTAACGAGACTTTTCGAAGTTATAAAAATATTAATCTCAATATTCTAATATCTAAATAAATTTCAGTCAATGGACATTTATGCCGAAAAGTGAATTTATATTACTTTGTTTTGATATAATTTAAATAAAATTTTAACGTGATAGGAGGCTCCATGTTTTTTAAAGGACTAAAAAATAAAGTTCTAATTTTAGTATTGTTTTTATCTATACTAAATTTTCATTCATTCGGTCAATTTAATGATAATAATAAAGAAGAATTGAAAAAAGAATACTTAAGACATATTCAAAATACAGATCAATTTGATCAATATCAAGCATCGAACGAATACAAAAATTTGATTAAAAACGAAACCAATAAAAAAGAATATATAAAAGCACTCCCAAGCACAGAATTAAAACCAAAAGAGAATTCTGTAGAGTCTAAAGAAATATCAGAAAATTTACTAAAAACTGAGATACCTTCTTCTATAGAACAGATGTTTTCTCAAAATTTTGAAGGAATATCAATAAAACAATTTGGTTATGATTTCTTTAAAAGGAAAGTTGTATCAGAATATTTACCTGTAGGTGATAACTACACAGTTGGGCCTGGAGATACTATTGCAGTTTATCTATGGGGTGATCCTGTTGATATATTAGGATTAGAAGGATTTTATACATTAACTATAGACAGAGAAGGAAAAATATATATTCCAAGTATTGGTGTTTTTTATGTCTGGGGATTAACTGTTTCCAAAGTAAAAGAAACAATAAAAAAAGCTCTATCTAAAAAATTCAAAAAATTTGAACTGGAAGTGACATTAGGTAAGTTAAGAGAATTCCCTGTTTATGTTTCGGGGTTTGTAAATCAGCCAGGAACAGTTTTGGCAACAGGTGTAAATTCAGTGTTAGATGTATTGACATTAGCAGGTGGTGTTTCAAAGACAGGAAGTTTAAGAGACATAGTTTTAAGAAGACTTACTGAAGATGGTATAAAAGAAATCCACATTGATATGTATGACCTATTAGTACATGGGAAACCTGTTGATACAAGGATTAAGGAAGGAGATACAATTCTTGTTAAACCAATTGGAAAAGTAGTAGGTGTTTCTGGAGTACTTAAAAGACCAGCAATTTATGAAATAAGAGAAGAAGAAAGTTTAAAAGATGTTATTAATTTAGCAGGAGGGACATTACCTTCTGTAAATAAATACAATGTAAAAATTATCAGATACGAAAATAATCAAATTAAAATGAAAGAAGGAACTTTAAACAAAGATTTTATTGATTCTATCCATCTAAAAGATGGAGATTTAGTCAAAATTGAACCAATTATCAGCCTGATAACTAATAAAGTGACGATTGAAGGATATGTAAAATATCCAGGAGATTATTCTTTAAAAGAAAATTCATCTTTAAGAAAATTACTAAAAAAAGCAGAAATATTTGTGGATACAAATATTTATTATGGAGAACTGGAGAGAAAAGAACCAGGGAAAAAAACACAATATTTAACCTTTATACCTAAAGATATATTACAAGGAAAAACGGATATACATTTAAAAGCATATGACAGAATAAAACTATATAAATTTGGAGATGTTGAATCGGTAGATTTCAATAAATTTCAAGAATCTTTTATCCTAAAAGGACATATAAAATATCCAGGAGTATATACTTGGAAACCAGGAATAACTTTATCTCAAATATTAAATTCACAAGATCTGTTAATAGATACAAATGTCTATTATGGAGAAATTGTAAGAAAAAAATTACCAGACTTAAAATATGAAATAATAAATTTCTCACCTATCGATATAATAAATAAAAAAACAGATATCAAAATCCAAAAAATGGATTCAATCACTTTTTATCCAAAATGGTTATATAAACCTATACAGATAAATGGTGAAGTTAAACATCCTACAATAATTCCTTATTACGAAGGAATTACTTTAATAGATGCTATCAGATCAGTAGGACTTAAAGATGAACCAAGATATTTAAAAGTTTCTATTTTTAGGGAAGAACAAAACAAAGAAGAAAAGAATAATAGTTTTGGAAATAGACAAAATGAGGAATCTAAAAATTTACTATCTAAAAAAACTGATCTTCAGAAGCAATTTAATCTAAAAGAAAAAACAAATGGTAATCTTCAAAATGAGGAAAATAATATTGATCAAGAAAATATAGAAAGTATAAAAGAAAATATTCAAGAAAAACAACACAAAATTGTTTATTTATATGATTTACTTATAAAAGGAGAGAAGTCTGTTAATTTAAAATTAGAACCTGGAGATAAATTATTAATTCAAAGAGTAGAACCTACAGAAAAAGATAAAACAGTAACAATATTAGGGGAAGTAAAAAAACCAGGAATTTATAAATACAAAAATGGGATGAAATTATATGATTTAATAAAAATAGCAGGTGGTTATACAGAAGATGCTTATCCACGAGGATTAATATTCATAAGAGAAAGTGCAAAAAAATTACAACAAGAGCAATTAAATATAAGTATATTATCAATGGAAGAAACACTAACAAAAAGCCAGGAAAGTTATTCAACTGTTGCTTCATCTTCCCCTGAACAACAAGCTTTAATAAGGATAACATTAAACAAACAAAAACAACTTTTAGAAATATTAAAGAAAAAAGCTAAACTTGGATTAGGAAGAATAGCACTTGATATTCCAAATACATTAGAAGAACTAAAGAAAAGTCAAGAAAATATAGAACTTACTGATGGTGACTATATTTATGTTCCATCCAAACCAAACTATATCCTTGTTCTTGGAGACGTTTATAATCAGATTTCTTTACCGTATAGAAAAGGTAAAACAGTTGAATATTATTTAAGTCAAGTAGGTGGTTTAGGTAAAAATGCAAATGAAGATTATATGTATATTATAAAAGCAAATGGTAGAGTTATATCAAAACAACAATCTTCATCTATATTCAAAAATATAAACTGGAAAGATAATAAGTTATACTTTGGTGGAGATTTTTATAGTATGAAACTTGAACAGGGAGATACTATAGTCGTCCCATCTGAAATTAAAGTTCCTGTTTTATGGATGCCTTTAATAAAAGACGTTACACAAATTATATTCCAAGCTTTATCAACAGCTGTATTAGCTAAGAGGTTATAAAATGAGACTTAAAAATTCTTTTATACAAATAGTTATAACTTTTTTATTAGTATTTTATTATGAAGCAATAGCGAACCCACTACTAAATGCAAATGTTGATGAAAAAGTTATATATGATAATTTGGAAGCAAGTCAAAAATCTAAAACTGAACCATTTACTATAAAACCATTAAATTATTACAAGATTATCCCTTATCTGGATAATCTTGAAAGAGTTAAACTTAATCTTAATTTAGCTGAATCTACTACGAGATACATAAAACCTTTAAATAGCTTTACTACTAAACTGTATATAACAAACGAAAATCAAACCTACCTTGAAGGTCAATCAGGTCTTAAACTTAAAAAAGGTGTTAATCTTTATATATTTCAAGATGGCCTCATTTCATTAGGTAAAAAAGCTGTTTTTTATTATCAGTTTAGAGAGTGGATTAATAAGAAATATACCAAGATTGAACCTTTAAGACTTTATTTTAAATATCTTTTTTACAAATGGTCTTTTGAAGCTGGTATTGACAATGTTGATTTAGGCCCTGGCGAATATGGTATGCTTCTATCCCGCAATGCTAAACCTTTTCCTATGGTTAAACTTCAAACAGAGGCTCCTTTGAACTTTATTGGTAAATGGGATGTAGTTCTTCTTAGAGGTTGGTTGAATGAGGATAGAAGGGATGTTGATGATCCTAACATCCTTGCTCTTAGAATAGCGTGGAAACCTACCGACTGGATTGAGATTGGTGGTACTAAAACTACTATGTACGGTGGGAAAGGAAGACCAGGTTATTCTTTAGTTGAATATTGGGATTTAATTACATCAAGTAAAGACAATGTTTCTTATAGTAAATATGATAATGATAGTTTTGCAGAATGGGATGTATCTTTTTATATTCCTTTGCAAAAATGGTTTAAAAATATAAAAGTTGCTAAATTCTATTATCTTGAAGGTGGTTCTGATGTTACAGCTTTCTGGCAAGATGAAGAAAAAGGAGAATTCAGACTTCCATTTGGTTTTCAATTTCATGATTGGTTTTATCAAGCAGGTGTGTTTTGGTCCACAGATAAATCTATATTCAGATTAGAGTATGCAAGTACTTCTGATAAAGTATTTGTTCATCATATTTATAATTACAATGGTTATACATACAAAGGATTATCTCTTGGTTATCCTTATAGTAGAAATATTCAGAGTATATTTTTTAAACACAGATACTATTTAAAAGACGATTTATCTTTTGAATATAAAATAGGTGCATATAAACAACCAGGTAGAGATAGAGATACAATTAAATATCCATTAAAAATGACAAGATACTATGCTTCTTTATTAGTTGATAAAAGAGTTAAGAACCTAATAATCGAAGGTTTTATAAGATTCGATAAAACAAATAATTATGACACAAATCCTTTACCAACCCAGTTTAATATAGTTGCTAAAGATAAATCTTTTTATATAATAGGTAGTTCCATTAGTTGGAGATGGTAAGTTTTATATTTTGAGGAGATAAATGGAAAAAAGAGATTCAAATCGAAAAGACGTTAATCAATCATTATATCTACCACCTGTTGAACCGTGTTATGAAGATGATGAAATTGATTTATATGAATTATGGTTAACCATAAAAAAAAGAAAAAAAATTATTATAGGAATATTTTTATTTATGGTTTCAATAACTGCTGTAATAAGTTTAATTATGACACCTATTTATAGGTCAACTGCAACAGTATTACCTGTTTCATCTTCTTCTAATCCTTTAGGAAGTCTTGCTGGACTAGCTGCTATGGCTGGTGTATCCGTAGGTGGAGATGAAACTTCACAAAAAGTTATGGCTGTTTTGAACAGTAGAACTATAAAAGAGAATGTTATTAAAGATTTAAATCTCTTACCTTTGCTTTTAGAAGATAAAGATGTAGAAGATAGAAATCCTATGAATGTTGCATTGGAAGAATTTGAAGATATGGTTTCAATTTCTGAAGATAAAAAAACAGGTGTCATCTCCGTTTCTGTTGATTATAAAGATCCTAAAATGGCTCAGAAGATAGCAGACCAGTATATAAAAGAGTTAGAGGCATTATTAAGTGAAAAAGCCCTTACTGTAGCAAAAATGAATAGAATTTTTATTGAAAAACAGTTAAAAGCTGAAGAAAATAAATTAAAGGAATATCAAAAGCAGCTTGCAGAATTTCAGAAAAAGACAAAAATGATAGAACCGAAAGAACAGGTTAAAGGTAGTATGGAACTATATGCTAATCTTGTATCACAAAAAATAGCATTAGAAGTTCAACTTAGAAGATTAGAATCAACTTTATCTCCTAATAATCCTAAAATAAGAATACTAAAAGAACAGTTAGCTGCAATAGATAAACAACTAAAAGATTTAGAGAAAAAATCAGATTCTGCGTTCCCCTCTTTAGAAAAAGCACCTGAAAAAATAGCACAATATATGGATTTACTTAGAAAACTAAAAACTTCAGAAGCAATTTATGAAACATTAATGAAAATGTATGAACAGGCAAAACTTGAAGAAGCTAAAGACAATTTATATGTTCAGGTTATAGACCCTGCGAATCTACCTGATAAAAAAGTAAAACCTAAAAGAGCATTAATGGTTGCAGTTTCAGGAGTATCTTCTATATTTTTAGGTATATTTTTAGCATTCTTCTTAGAATGGTTAGAAAATGTAAAAAAACGTAGAGAAGAGGTAGAAGCTTAAAAAGTTTATGAAAATTGAAGGTGCAATTGGTTCTTATCCTGAATATTACATAACTAAAAATTTTGACAAAAATAGTATAGTTGTAACAAACACAGAGAAAAGGGCAGTTGAATCAGTTAATGATTTGACTGCCTATAATAGTTTTTTTCAAAAAAAGATAAACATACGCCATTATCCACAATCCACAGATAAGTTAGATATAGAAAGCCAGATAAAAAGGAATTATGCTCTTTATTCATTACTACACAAAAATTCAGTTATAGTCCTTTCAAAAGAGGCTTTAAATGTTCCAATAAGAACAAAAGAAAGATTTCTTAAAGATTTAATCAGACTTGAAACAGGTAAAGATATAAATAGAGACGCTTTTATCGAACAGCTTTTTAAAAATGGATACATCAGAGAAGATTTTATTGAAAACGAAGGAGAGTTCTCGGTAAAAGGTGGTATGGTTTCTGTATTTATCCCATTTATCGGTGTTATAGACATAGATTTTTTTGGAGATACCGTAGAAAATATTTTTTTAAAATCAAAACTTTTGACCAGAAAAAAGATAGATAGTATAGATATTTTTCCCCTTTATGATTTTCCTGTAAAAGACATAACAGAATTTCAATTTGAAGAAATAGAAAGTTCGACGTTGAAAGATTTTATTGACGAAGAAGATATTTATTATATAGATTTAATGGAAGATGTTTTAGGAATACCCCATACTTCTTTTATACCCCACGGATTTAACCCAGATGTTTCAACCAAAGATGAAAATGGAGATTATCAAGAAATAAAACTTCCTTTAAAAAGAGAACTTATCTTAAAATCAACAAAACAAAAATTCATTTCTACAGATGAAAAAAAGTTAGAGTTAGATATAGAACCTCTTCAAGAGGGAGATTATATAATTCATGAGGATTACGGAATAGGAATTTACAGAGGAATAGTCACAAAAGAGATAAGAGGTAAGAACTACGATTTTATGATACTTGAATACGCAAACAACGAAAAAATTTACGTTTCTTATCTTCATTTTGACAAAATTTTTAAATATAAAACATCAGGAATAGTAAGTTTAGATAAAATCGGTGGAACATCCTGGAGAAATTTAAAGAAAAAAGTTAAAAATTCATTAAAAAATGTTGCAAAAGATCTTATTAAACTGTATTCAGAAAGACAAAAAGCCAAAAGAAAACCGCTAAACATTCAGGACGAATTGATATATAACTTTGAGAGAGAATTTCCTTATGTTGAAACTCCTGATCAAAGAAAAGCAATTTTAGATATAAAAAAAGATTTTCAGAAAGAAAATCCGATGGAAAGAGTTATCTGTGGGGATGTAGGATTTGGTAAAACAGAAGTTGCTTTGCGTGGAACATTTATTTCTGTGATTAATGGAAAACAGGTTGCAGTCCTCGTTCCTACAACAGTTTTATCTTATCAACATTTTAAAACATTTAAAGAAAGATTAGAGCCATTTGGTATTGTTGTAGAAAATTTATCAAGACTGAAAACAAAAAAAGAACAGGAACAGATTTTTGAAAAATTAAAAGAAGGAAAAATCGATGTAATCGTAGGAACACATAAACTTTTAAACGAAAATCTAAAATTTAAAAATTTAGGATTAGTGATAATAGATGAAGAACACAGATTCGGTGTAAGAGCAAAAGAAAAATTAAAAAAACTCAAAAAAAATGTTGACGTCATTTATATGACAGCCACACCTATACCTAGAACATTGAATATGGCCCTTTCAGGGCTGAAAGACTTATCAGTTATAAATATACCTCCTGAAGGCAGAATCGCTACTAAAACATTTGTCGTTAGAGAAAATGAAAAAATACTAAAAGAAGCAATAAAAAAAGAACTAGACAGAGATGGGCAGGTTTTTTATATCCACAACAGAATTGAGACTATAGAACAGAAAACAGAAGAACTGAAAAAGATGTTTCCTTCTGCACGTATAAAGTATATACACGGACAAATGAAACCTAAACAGATAGAAAAAATCATTTTAGAATTTATAGAACAGAAAATAGATATTCTCGTATCAACATCCATAATAGAAACAGGAATAGATATTCCAACTGCAAATACTTTAATAATAGAAAGGGCTGATCTATTTGGTCTGGCACAACTTTATCATCTAAGAGGAAGAGTCGGAAGAGGAAATATACAGGCTTACTGTTATCTTTTATTACCTTCCCAGATAACAGAAAATGCCCAGAAAAGAATAAACGCCATAACAAAACTTACCAGACCAGGTTCTGGTCTAAAAATATCAATTGAAGATATGCAGATTAGAGGCCCAGGAAACATTTTAGGAGTAGAACAGAGCGGTAATATAAAAGCAGTTGGTTTTGAGATGTTCACAAAACTATTGAAAGAGGCTATTGAAGAAGAAAAAGGTGAAAACAGTAAAGAACCTGAAATAATCACAGATATAGAATCTTACATACCAGAAAATTTCATTCAAAATGCTGAAGAAAGAATGAATATATACCTATCTTTATCTAAATTAGAAAGTTCTGAAGAAATAGAAAATCTGAAAAAGTATTTATCTGAATTTTACAACGAACTACCTGTCATGTTTGATACATATTTAGAATTAACCAAACTTAAAACTTTACTGAAAGAGCTTAATGTTCAGAAATTAGAACTGAAAGAACCTGTTTCAAAAATGTTTATAAAAGATATTAAACCTGAAATTGTTATTGAATTGATTCAAAATTTAGATATTATAAAAGTTGATTCAGAGTATCTTACATTTAGATTTAAAAAAGAAGATTTGAAAAAATTTGTGAATTTTATTGAAAAATTAAAAGAAAAACCAGAATAAATAAGAAAATCTAATTTCAGCTTTAAACTGGTTTTAATTAAAGAATTTAAAGCGGTGAGGATTAACCCTCACCGTGATGAATTATCAAACTTTAGAAACGCTTTGCGCTCTTGGCCCTTTATCTTCTTGAACAACTTCGAATTCTACTTTGTCGCCTTCTTCAAGGTTCTTGAAACCTTCTCCAGAAATTGCTGAGTAGTGAACGAAGATGTCCTCTTGGTTATCATCTCTTGTGATGAAACCAAATCCTTTCTTTGTGTCAAACCATTTGACTGTACCTGTGATACGCACGACTAAAACCTCCAAAAATAAATTACCCTCTAATTATGGGTCTTTTGTATATAAAAGTCAATAGCAATATGCATAAACTTAGGGCAACTTTTTAAAGTTTTATGTCTTTTAACCAATCTCTATTCTCTACATACCAGTCTATTGTTCTCTTAAGTCCTTCATCTATATCGATTTCTGGTTTCCATCCTAATATTTTTTCAGCTTTTGTTATGTCTGCCCATGTTTCTTTTAAATCTGCCTTGTGGAATGGTTTGTAATCAATTTTTGCTTTTTTACCTAAATATTTTTCAATTTTTGAAATTATTTCATTAAGTGATATAGGATTTTTTCCACCGCCAAGATTTATGATCTCATATCCGACATCTTTAAAGGCTGCTTTGATTGTTCCTTTTGCGATATCATCAACATAAGTAAAATCTCTTGATTGTGAACCGTCTCCAAAAAGTTCAATTGGAGTTCCTTCATCAATCCATTTGATAAATCTAAAAATACTCATATCTGGTCTTCCAGCTGGGCCATAGACTGTAAAGTATCTGACAACTGTAACATCAATATCATAAAGATAGTGGTACGTGTAAGACATAACCTCTGCTGCTTTTTTTGAAGCTGCATAAGGTGAAATAGGTGTATTAACAGGTAAATCTTCTTTAAAAGGCATAGGTTGTCCCGCATAAAGGGAAGATGTTGAAGCTAAAACGAATTTTTTGATTCCGTATTTTTTCATCAGTTCCAAAAGGTTTAATGTTCCTTCTGCATTAGTTGAAAGATAAACAAATGGATTTATAAGACTGTATCTTACACCAGCCCTTGCTGCAAGATTTATAACTTTATCAAATTCATTATCCTGAAAAACTACATCTAAAGCACCTAAATTTTCAATATCAACTTCGTAAAATTTAAAATTTGGATACTTCTTTAACTGATTCAATCTCCATTCTTTTAGCCTTGTATCGTAGTAATCATTCATATTGTCAACACCAATTACTTCATGACCTTCTTCAAGTAAAAGTTCTCCTGTTTTCCAGCCAATGAAACCTGCTGCCCCTGTTAATAAAATCTTTGCCATGTTACCTCCTTCAGATTTAGTTAATAAAACTGTTCTTTATTTCGACAAGTGTATTATAAAGCTATAATAAGGCACTGCTTATATATAATGAATTATACGATATAATAATAACTACTATTTTACCTTAATATATATATCTTTAAAAGGAGATTTTATGAAAATACTTCAAGTTGTTGATGGAACAGGTTGGGGTGGAACGAAAGAACAAACATATTTAGTAACAAGGGAACTTAAAAAAAGAGGAATTGATGTTCATATGGCCTTATCTTCAAAATATGAACAAATGATGGAAAAACTGAGACCTTATGGCGTTCCTTTTCATTTCTTTGAACACGATTACAAAACAAACAGAAAAAATATAATGAACTATGTAAGATTAAAAAAAATAATAGATGAAAATAGATTTGATATTGTCGTAGGAAATTCACCACACGCTTTTGATTACGTTAGATTTGTAAAGCCATTTCTAAAACATAAACCAAAAATAGTTGCTGTTAGACGTTCTGGAAGAGTTCCTTCGTGGTTTTCAAAACATTTTAAATATTCGGCGGCAGATAAGATCGTTGTTGTATCAAGGGACGTCTATGAAACACTAAAAAAAGCTAACTTCTTTCCAGAAAAACTTGTGGTTATTGAAAGCGGAATTGATTTAGAAAGATTTAAACCTATGCCTGAGAAAAAAGAGGAATTGAGAAAAAAATTAGGACTTCCGTTAGATAAAAAAATATTTTTGAATGTGGCAAACTGGAATATCGATGTAAAGGCTCAGGACAAACTGATTGAAGCATTTGCAAAACTAAACTGTGAAGATTGTTTGCTTATTTTAGTTGGATTAGAAACAGATACAGAAACTAAAAATATAGCTCGAAAATTTGGTATCGAAGATAAGGTTATAGGACTTGGATTCAGATCAGATGTTCCTGACATTTTAAATGCTGCAGACTTTTTTGTATTATCTTCAAATCTTGAAGGTATAGCAGGGGCACTTCTTCAGGCCATGGCAACTGGAAAAGTTGTTTTATCAACTCTTGCAGGTGGAATAAGTGAATATCTAAAAGATGGAGAAAATGGATTTGCCGTTCCTGTTGGGGATGTTGAAGGTATGGTAGAAAAGATGAGAAAGATGTTGTCATTATCTCCTGAAGAGTATAAAAGAATTTCTGAAAACGCCATTAAAACTGCAAATGAGTATTCCATTGAAAGAACAACCGAAAAATATATAAAGCTGTTTCAGGAGCTGATGAATGAAAAATAATATATTTGTTATTTTTTATCACAAAATCCTTCCAAAATGGGGATTTGATGTTGCTTATAAGACTTTTGATTTTGAAATGAAAATAATCAAAAAATATTTCAAAACCATCACCCTTGACGATGTTTACGAATACCTGACAACAGATAAACAACCAGATAAGCTTTCAA
>Ga0256832_1001097_pt1 | contig 18202 bp, 11 predicted proteins | sample 134614metaG_FD_190534 | JGI IMG/M metagenome (GOLD analysis project Ga0256832, IMG submission 190534) | Hydrothermal vent microbial communities from Lau Basin, Pacific Ocean - 134-614 | ecosystem: Environmental > Aquatic > Marine > Hydrothermal vents | place: Pacific Ocean: Lau Basin | collected...
CCCCAGATCCAAAGTTCATGCGCTTCATGTAAGAACAACCTTCACTATAATATAACATTCGCCAACCCGTAAAGTGTCTTTTCCCGATCTTATTGTTACAAAAGATGTAAATTCCCCGATTATTGCCAAAATGCCGGAAGTGAAAAAAACTTAAGCCCTAAGACAAAGGAATGAATATGCCCCGTACCAACCCCTGGAAAACACTTTCCACAAAAGAGATTTACAAAAACCCCTGGATACGCCTGCGCGAAGACCAGGTCATCACTCCCGCCGGCCGTCCCGGCATTTACAGCGTGGTGGAGGCCAGGCCGGCCATCGGCATCGTGCCCCTCACCGCCAATTTGGAGACCTATCTGGTGGGCCAGTACCGCTATCCCCTTTCCACCTACTCCTGGGAAATCCCCGAGGGCGGCGGGCTGGAGGGCGAGGATACGCTGGAGGGCGCCAGGCGGGAACTAAAGGAGGAGACGGGACTCAGCGCAAACAGGTGGGAGTTTTTGGGCACCCTCTATACCAGCAACTGCTTTACCAATGAAGTGGGTTATGTCTATCTGGCCGAGGAGTTGACCGAAGGGCTTTCCCGCCCGGATGAGACCGAGGAGTTGCAGATACGGCGTCTGCCCTTTGAGCAGGTCTGGCGGATGGTTATGGATCAGGAAATCCGGGATGCCCTGGCGGTGATCAGCCTGACCCGGGTATACTTTTATCTGAAACAGGAGGGGCGCATAAGCTTTTAGCGACCATGACCGCTCCTTTTTATAATACGCGGGTGATGCTGAAGGCAAGAACCAGCCGGTCTCTGCGGAAAGGCGCGTCGGCCCCTATCAGATATTGGCTGCTGTTTAAACGCCGGTTATTGGTCACAAACAGATAAAAGACATGACCTCCGGTCTCAATGGCCACTCCGGCTCCCAGACTGTTGGATGATTTAAAATTTTCCGCCTCGCCGGGGGTGACCCCGCCCTGCCACCCTCCCGTAACCATGCCATATTCCACAAACAGGCTCCACATGCGGTTAAAATAATATTGTGCGTAAAGCGGAAGGGTTAACGTATACTTTGTGTCCAGCCGGTAGTCCCCGGCAAAAATAAAACTGTTATAAACAACGGAAGGCGCCAGCCCCACGCCCAGCTTTTTTTCCCAAAACAGGCCATTTACAATAAACTGTCCAAAATACTGGAGATTCCGTTTATCACGCACCCGTCTTTTACCGGAAAGGCCGTAGACCTCGCTGTTAAGCGCCACTCCCGCCTGCAGGGCAAACGTCATGGGCAGCAAGGAGCTTTCCAGGGCCTCCAACTTATACTTTACCTTCAAATCCACATTATCCATTATGTTGCTGCGGCCCAGGGTGACCATCAGCCGGTCGCTAAAACCATAGGCCAGCGCGGTACGCATATTAACCGGGCCATCCAGACCGAAAAAGCCTTCTATTCCACTGGAAACGGTTCCAAAGCGGTGTGCTATCTCATAAAAAAAATCACCCCTGGCCAAAGACTCCGTTGTGGGAAGATTCGCCAATTGAATGCTATGAAACAGCTCCAATGTTTTTTTCTGTTGCCTCTCTTCCCTCTGCCAGGAGGGCTGAGCGCAAAGCAGGGAAGATAAAAACAAAAAAAAGAGAATTCCTTTAAAACGCATAGACCTCTCCTCACTTTACGCGTAAAAGCGTCACCTCAATCTCAATGTCAATTTTTTCGGCCACCTTAACAAAAGCCAGCAGCTTCGGCGCCCGGATATTGTAGTCCTTCAACAAAACCGAAAACCGGCTTTTCACAAGCGCTGTGTTCCCGTATAAAAAAATACTTCCCGTTATTTCAACAGGACGTGAAACCCCGTGCAGGAAGAACTCTCCTTTTGCCGTCACCCGGTACTTCTTCCCGTCCTGTTCCGGAATTAGCAGCCGCCCTTTAAAATATGAGAGCGCGTATCTTTCCGTATGCAATACATCTTCCCGCATATCCCGGTCCCGCTTCCCGTTGCCCGTATTAAAAAAGGCGGGCTGTACCTCAAAGTAGACCTCGGTATTCGCGGAAAGAAGGGAGTCACCCGGTGAATAGATATAACCGTCTATGGCATCCGTCTCACCTTTAAAATCCAGCAGGGTGGAAGAGCTGTAAAAAACAACCCGGTTGCCGGCGGAACCATCCACATGCCACTCTCCGCCCGGCAGAAGTCCGATCGCCATAAAGAGGCCGATTACAATAAATCTCATTATTTTCTCATTAAAAAAGGGTTTAGTGATATAACATCTTTTAGCTAAGAATAATTTCGGTTTTAGTGTTTCAGGCCAACAAAACCGGGCCTATTTGCTTTTTCAAATCAGCAGGCATCATGCCACAGAGCCGGTTGGAGCGTATACCGGACATCCGGTGACGCGGCCGGCGGCCGCTTTTATGGCATAAAACAGGGATAAGAAGGTTGGGAATGAGGCCGGGAGCAGGCCATCCATCCGCCGGAGGGGTTAAAATATATTAAGAACGGTTGCTGTTTTCGCTTTCAATTTCCCGCATCTTGGATTGAATGTTCTCCTCGATGTTAAACATGGCGTCGGGAATATCCACATAGTTGGTGGTTTGAATTTCCATGGTGGTTACAAAACGTTCCAGCTCCTTTAGCACAAACGTGATCTTTTTGGTTTCCTTGATGCTGATATTGGCAAACTTCTCGATTTTGGCCAGATCATTGGGAAACTGCAGGGCCAGTTGGGCATAGCCGGAAATGGTGGTGGTGGAGTTATTGATATAATGGGAAAGGGTGGTCAGCACCTGGCGCAGGGTTTCCACCTTGGTATCCAGTTCTTCCTTTTCCCGGGCCTGTTCCTGGGCGGTTTTACTTTTGAGATAGAGGGTATGGGCTTTTTTTACAATACTGGGTAAAAACTTGATGTTGTTGGGGGATTTTTCCAGGAAGTCATTGGCGCCGTCCTTCAGCGTCTCAATGGCGATCTTCAGATCCTTTTGGGCGGTGATGATGATAACGGGAATATCGGTCTGTTCGCGGATGATGTGCAACAGTTGATCGCCGGTGGTATCCGGCAGGTTAAAGTCCAGCAATACAATGTCCTGCTGCATAAGATCGATCGTGTCAAACTCCGCCTTGGAAGCAGCCACCGTTATCAGACAATCCAGCTCATCCTGCAGGATATCGCTTTCCAGAAAGGCATGATCATCATCATCTTCAATAATCAGTATTCTAAGTGTCTGTCCTGTTTTTTCCATTTTCATCCTGTAAAGGTTCTTCTTTGAAACGCACAAAAAAGGTGCTGCCGACGCCCACCTTGCTGGTCAGGTGTATTTCGCCATTTATACGGATAAGCATGTTGCGGATAAGGGCCAGCCCCAGCCCCTTGCCCTTGCCGGTATCCGATGTCAGTTGTTTATAGGACTCAAACACAACGGTCTGTTTATCCCCGGGGATGCCAATACCGTTATCTTCAACCTTATACGTAATATAGCCCTCTTTTTGTTCACCTGAAATAATAATTTTATTGCCGTGATCCCTCTCCGGCATATATTTGCAGGCATTATCGATAAGATTGATAAACACGTGCTTCACGATGGTCTGGTTGCTGAACAGCTTCGGCATATCCTGTTGCAGCCGTACACGGACGTTCTTCACTTCCAGTTCGTAAGAGAGCTCCTCCAGCAACAGGGAGAACATTGTATTCATATCTATCATCCGGTAGCTTTCCCGCAACTCCCTGCTTTTGAGGTCATCGATCACCGTCTGGATCATGGCCATTTCTTTTTCCACATTGTTACGGATGCGCCCGATGCGCTCCTTCAGGTCGTCATTGATATCTTCCCCGTATTTACGGATGATGGAGTCGATCAGCCCCAACACATTGCGCATGGGGGCGTTCAAATCGTGCGAAATGATTTTTATGATTTCATCGCGCTGTTTTATGCTGTCACTCAGCAGATTGTTGGTGGTCTGGAGTTCCGATGTCCGCTGGCGGATAAGCCGTTCCAGGCTGGAGACCATTTCTATATTCTCCAGATGCAGGGCCACCATATTGGCCAGCAGCATAAGCTTTTCCAGATCCTTGTGTTCCAGTCGGCCTGTTTTTTCCAGTGTACCGACAACAATAACGCCATAGAGACGCTGCTTGGTGCTGATCGGCACAACCCCAAAGGAGCCGTCGATGTTCAGACGGGACAGTTCCTCATGAAAGGGAACCGAATCGGTGATTACCGGCATGGCCTCCTTCAGGTTTTTATAAAAGATATTTTCACGGGCAATGGAATAATCTTTCAATGCCAAATGCAAACGGTTGGTCAGCACCATGTAGGTTTTAATGGCCGAAGCTTCATAATGCAGTTTTTCCCCGTCATTGGCAAACACGATACACAGCTCATGCCCCTGGCGGTTGGTCAGTTCCAGCACCAGATTTTTGTAAATGCTGGTGGCGGAGTGTTCCCGGCGCAGGTCTAACAGATAGACAACCAGGTTGGACAGCGAGTTAAGTTCCTTGTCCAGCTCTTTGCGGATCTTTTCATAATACTGTCTGGACTTTTCGATATCGGCCGGAAGATGGGCCAGTTGTTTCTGGGCCTGGGACAGTTCACGGATCACAACATTCAGATAGTCATAGGCCTCCTTAAATTCCACACTGGTACCGGAGATGTCCTTAATATCCTTTTGACCGATGGCCACCAGATGGATCCAGTTGACCAGCAGACGCAGGGGGGTGGAGACTATGCGATCAAAGAAAAAGGCCATAACCAGCAGCGATACAAGCGAAACCAGTATCAGCACGTAGACGAAGCGGGTGGCGAAAAGACGGGAATTGATAACACCGCGTCCATCCACCCCCACGTTGAGAGTGATTTTGCCCACCCGGTTCTCATTGTTGATCATTATGGCCAGGGAGAGTATCGCCTTGTCATTGATCCGATGGATTTTATTTATCGTCAGACTGTCGATCTGCTCCATGCTGTAGTGGTCGTCCGGCCAGATATATCGGTTAAAATTGTAACGGGTGTACACATACTCGATGTCGGGGATGTTTTCGATATAGTTCAACAGCGTAATGATATAATCATTTTCATCGTCAAAGCTGGCATTACTGATAATACGGTTTATAAAAGATATCTGTTTTTCAATACGGTATTTTTCTTCCTTTATCTCCTCCCGCTCCACCATGTTGGGATAAACAGCCACAATGGCGGTATCGATGATAACCGTTAAAATTATTCCGATCAGGACGAATTGATTTTTTAAGGACAGCCGTTTGATTGAATTGAACATAGATTATGCTGCGTTATTGGCAAGAAAACGCCGGAATACCCCGGCGTTATTATGTAACTATCGAGCGGGACGGGCGTTTATTTAGCCCGCTCAAGATATTTCCCGTCCCGGGTATCCACACGCACCATCTGCCCCTCTTCAATAAACTGAGGCACCTGGATGGTGGCGCCGGTTTCCAGCTTGGCCGGCTTATAGGATGAGGTGACGGTAGCGGTTTTCAGATAGGGTTGGGTTTCAACGATTTTCAGATCAACGGTGGCCGGCAGTTCAACCCCGATCGCCTTCTCTTCAAAAAAGACCACATCGCATTCGGCGTTGGGTAACAGATAGTAAAGCGAATCCCCCAGCAGTTCCTTGGAAATCGGTATCTGTTCAAAGGTTTCATGATCCATAAAGTAGAGACTGTCGCCATCGTCATACAGGTATTCCATTTTCCGGGTCTCAAGATTGGCCTTTTCAACATTCTCATCGGAACGGAAGCGGTTCTCGGCGTTATTGCCGGTTTTCAGATTTTTCATCTTGGTCTGCACCCCGGCCTGTCCCTTTCCGGGTGTAAAGTGTTGCATGGCCGTTACCACGTGCAGTTCGCCGTTATAGATCAAGATCATGCCCTTACGAATCTGGGTCGCCTTTATCTTCATTTAATATCCTCCTTATATATCCAGTTTTTATCAAGTTTAAATTTATACTCTTTCATAAAAGCCTCAACCGCCTTTTTATAGGCCCGGGAACGGTACATGCCGCTCCACCCCGATATGAGCGGAAACACCTGCCGGCCGGTAAACCACTCAAAGGGCTTATCGGATTTGCTTTCCATGACAGCGCCCTCTTCAATGGCCCAGGCCAGTTTATGCAGAGGCATTTTCCCCAAATCCCGCAGGATGGCTTTTAATTTAGCCTGTTCCCTTGGATTTTCATAATGGAAAATACGGGAGTAGAAATAGGCATTGTGAAAATGGTTGGGAATATTAACGATCCCCTGCAAACCGACACGCCGGGCGGCGATAACCAAAAGCTCCAGCGCTTCGGAGCCGATACCCAGGCCGGGATGTTCCTGCCCCGGCAAGCGCGGCCGGCGGGCCGTGAACGGTCGGCGTACATCCTGCATTTGCAGCCATTCGATGGCCAGCGTCTCATAGGTTTTGCCATTTTGGGATGATTCATAGGGCAGGTCGATACATACGGTCTCGCTGCGGACGATCAAATCGATCAGAACGGGCGGCGGCCCGGTCGTCTCGCGGTTGACAACACGCAGACGGTGCTTATAGGGATCGGAAGTATCCAGCTGTATAACCGGATTTTCGTAACCTTTTTTACGGATCTTTTCAAAAATATGATACTTGTTGAAAATCAGTTCCAGCCCGTTTACGGAATAGTAGCCCAAAAAGAGCCCTTCCCCCCGCCCACCGATGTTCAGCGTGTACAGATCCTTTTCGGCCAGGGAGAAATCGTTCCAGTTGGTATCGAAATCGATATCGAGAAGACGGTTAACAATTTCCCAGAATTTTTCATTGATATTAAACATAAAGTCCCCGTCGTTTCAGGATAAAACCTGTGAAATAAAATCGGCATAAATATGCCAGGAGTCCTTACCGTACCCCCCTCCGGGGACAACCACCAGCGGCAGCTTCATCTTTTGTGCGAAGGCATACACCATCATATTCCTGCGCAGCAATGCCTCCCGGGATATATGCATGTCCGCCAGTTCATCTTTTTCATAGGGATCACTGCCGGCAATGTAATAGACGATCTCGGCGGAGAAACGGTCTTCAAGCCAAAGCAGGTTTTCACGCACCACTTCCAGATAAGCCTCATCATCGATATCCGAGGCCACCAAAACATCCTTCATGGCCAGCCCCTCTATGCCTTCCCACTGTTCGGCATGGATGGATAAGGTGAATACATCCGCGTCATCCCGATAAACCGAGGCATTGCCGTTACCCTGGTGATAATCCAGATCGATGATCAACGCCTTTTTATATTTCCCCTTTTTTCTGAATTTTTCAATGGCAATGGCCAGGTCATTGATCAGGCAGAAGCCTTCGCCCCTGTCCCTGTGGGCGTGATGAAATCCACCCCCCAGATTGAAGGCGGTGGTACGGTTCTTAAGGGCCAGAGCCGTGGCAAACATCGTTCCGCCGGTTACCGCTTTAAAATATTCCAGCACGCTGCTGTCCCACATGGAATTCATCTGAATTTTCAACATCTGGTTTACATAAACCGGATCCTTGATCCGCCGCACATAATCTTCCGTGTGTACCAACAGAATATCCTCATAGCTGCAGGGGTGGGGATCGCACAAATAGCGTCGTTTCAGTTTTTTTTCCCGGATCAGCTCGTCACGGATGCGCTTGTATTTATAGATATCGAATCCATGATAATCTCCGTAGGTGGAGAGTCCAAGTAAATATTCCAGGGTAAAAACAACATAAGCATTCGATTTCTTAAGGAAGGGAAAAATCACGGTTCTATTTCTCCGGCGCGATCCGTAAAAAAGTATTCCCTGATTTTTCCGGCATCGTCATAGGTGGCACACAGTTTCATCAGCTTAACCAGGGCCGCTTCCCGGGTCATGCCTTTAACGCCCACCGCCCCGGCGCGGGCCGCCTCCTGGGCTCCGGCATAAAGTTCCAGATCCACCCGCCCGTGCAGCGCGCTGCTGGCCAGGAAAACCGCCTGGCCCTTGCCGGTGGCTTTCTCGATAAAAGGAATCCAGCTCCTATCATTCTCGGGCAAGTTACCGGCGCCGAACCCGATCAGCAGAAAAGCCTTTGTTCCCGAATCCAGCAGGGGAAAAAAGAGCCGCGGATCGCTGCCCGGAAAAATATACAGGGCGACAACCTCATCGGAAAATCCCCTATCGATGCGGAAGGGTTGCGGCGTCAGTAACATATTTTCCCGGAACAGTTCCACATTCAAACCGATTTTACCCAGCGAGGGGTAATTGGGTGAGACAAAGGCCTTATAACTGCTGATGCTGTTTTTGGTAGCGCGGTTGCCACGCAACACGGATTGGCCGAAAACGACGGCCACTTCGGGAATATCCATGGTGGCCACCTGTATGGCGTCAATCAGATTGCCGCGGGCATCGGAACGCAGCCGGGCCAGCGGCCGTTGTGCCCCGGTCAGGATAACCGGTTTTCTTAAATTCAACAGGCTAAAAGAGAGCGCCGAGGCGGTATAGGCCATGGTATCCGTGCCATGAATGATGACAAAGCCGTCATAGCGGTCCATTTTACGCCCGACAATATCCACCAGGGTCTCCCACTCGGCGATGCTTACATTGGAGCTGTCCATGTTAAAGGGAATCTCAACATCGATTTCAGCCAGTCGGGCAATTTCCGGCACCTGATTCAGCCATTCCGAATGCAGGTTTCCGGGAACCAGAATTTCGTCGGGCTCCATGGGCACCATGCCGAACGTGCCGCCGGTATGTAAAATCAGTATGCGTTTCATCCGTGCTCAAAAGTTAAAATGATTTAAAAAAAAAGGAGGGTATAAACGGCATGTCTAAACCCTCCTTAATTTTACAAGATTGTCCGTACAGGCACAACCTTATTTTTTATTGATCAAAACAGCCTGAGCCGCCGCCAACCGCGCGATGGGCACACGGTAAGGTGAGCAGCTGACATAGTTCAGACCGGCCCGGTAACAGAACTCAATGGAGCGGGGATCGCCGCCATGCTCGCCACAGATACCGGTTTTCAGGCCGGGCTTGGTTTGGCGGCCTTTCTGTACACCCATTTCCACCAGTTGGCCCACGCCTTCCTGATCGAGGGACTGAAAAGGATCATCCGGCAGGATACCCTTATCGTCATACTCCTTCAGGAATTTACCGGCGTCATCCCGGCTGTAGCCAAAGGTCATCTGGGTCAGGTCATTGGTACCGAAAGAGAAGAAATCCGCTTCCTCGGCCACCTTATCGGCCGTAAGCGCGGCGCGGGGGATTTCGATCATGGTGCCCACCAGAAAGTCCACCTCAACCCCTTTCTCTTCCATTACTTTTTTAGCCGTATCCAGCACCACTTTTTTCTGATCGGCCAGCTCGGCCTTGGTTCCCACCAGAGGAATCATGATCTCCGGCAGCACATTCACCCCTTCGGATTTAAGCTGGCAGGCCGCTTCGATAATGGCCCGGGCCTGCATCTCCGTAATTTCCGGATAGGTGACGCCCAAACGGCAACCACGGTGCCCCAGCATGGGATTAAATTCATGCAGGGCTTCCACCTTGGCTTTGACGTCTTCCACGCTGATGCCCATTTCCGCGGCCATGGCCTTTTGGTTTTCTTCTTCATGGGGCAAAAACTCATGCAGCGGCGGATCAAGCGTGCGCACGGTCACCGGCAGATCATGCATGGCTTTAAAGATACCGTAAAAGTCATCACGCTGATAAGGCAGCAGTTTTTCCAGCGCCTTCCGCCGGCCCGCTTCATCATCGGCCAGGATCATTTCACGCACGGCCTTGATGCGGTCCCCTTCAAAGAACATATGCTCGGTACGGCACAGCCCGATACCCTCGGCGCCAAAATTACGGGCCACTTCGGAATCATGGGGCGTATCGGCGTTGGTGCGCACATTCATGGTGCGGATCTCATCCGCCCAGGACATCAGCTTGCCAAAGCTACCGGAAAGTTGCGGATCCACGGTAGGCACCTTGCCTTCGATCACCAAACCTTCGGAGCCATCCAATGAGAGCCAGTCCCCTTCCTGATACACTTTATCGCCGACCGTCATGGTCTTGGTTCTATAATCGATCTTCAGTTCACCGCAACCGGCCACACAGCAGATACCCATTCCGCGGGCCACAACCGCCGCGTGGGAAGTCATTCCGCCCCGCTGGGTTAAAATACCCTTGGCTACGTTCATACCACCGATATCCTCGGGTGAGGTCTCGATACGGACCAGGATAATATCCTCGCCACGGGCCACCCACTCTTCGGCCTCATCGGCATGGAAAACAATCCGTCCGGTGGCCGCGCCGGGAGAGGCGGGCAAACCTTCGGTAATCACCTTTTTTTCCGCGTCAGGATCGAAGGTGGGATGTAGCAGTTGATCCAGTTGTTCGGGCTCAACACGCATAACGGCGGTTTCTTTATCGATCATGCCCTCTTCAAACATCTCCACGGCGATACGCACGGCCGCGGCGGCGGTACGTTTACCGTTACGGGTTTGCAGCATCCACAGTTTACCTTTTTGAATGGTAAACTCAATGTCCTGCATGTCACGATAGTGATTTTCCAGTTCTTTATATACCTTTACCAGATCGGCATAGGCGGCGGGCATCAGCTCTTCCAGGGTTTTCAGCGAATCATCACGCCGGGTGGTGCTGTTCAGCGGCTGGGGTGTGCGCACACCGGCTACCACATCTTCACCCTGGGCATTGATCAGGAACTCTCCGAAGAAGATTTTTTCACCCGTGGCCGGATCGCGGGTAAAGGCCACACCCGTGGCACAGTCATCACCCATGTTACCGTATACCATGGCCTGAACATTCACGGCGGTACCCCACTCGGCGGGGATATTGTTCAACTTGCGATATGTTCTGGCCCGGGGATTATTCCAGGAACTGAAAACGGCGCTGATGGCCCCCCACAACTGCTCCCAGGGGTCTGCCGGGAAATCCTTGCCGGTACGTTTCTTAATCTCCGCCTTAAAAAGCTCCACCAGTTCCTTAAGATCATCGGCACTCAGATCCGTATCCAGGGTAACACCCCGTTTTTCCTTCATTTCATGAATGATGACCTCAAAGGGGTCTTCCTCTTCCTTGGACTCCGGTTTCAGGCCCATAACCACGTCACCGTACATTTGTACAAAGCGCCGGTAGGAATCCCACCCGAAACGGGCATTGCCCGATTGCTCAATGATGCCCCGAACGGTCTGGTCATTAAGACCCAGATTCAACACGGTATCCATCATACCAGGCATGGAAGCCGGGGCACCGGAACGAACCGAAAGCAGCAGGGGATTGTGAACATCACCGAACTTCACCCCCATGACCTCTTCCACATGCTTAACACCGGCCTTGACCTGTTCAACCACCACATCTTCATAGGAATTATTGTGTTCATAATAATGGGTACACACCTCGGTGGAGATGGTAAACCCCGCCGGAACCGGGATACCGAGGCTGGACATTTCCGCCAGGTTGGCCCCCTTGCCCCCAAGCAATAATTTCATATCGGCACGGCCTTCGGCCTTACCGTCACCAAACAGATAAACATATTTACCCGACACGTCAAACCTTCCTTTCATTACATTGATTTATTCAAAAATCGCAAGTTTGAAATTTAACAAGAAAAATAATATAAAGGAATTAATTTTGGATTTTATTTGAGTCGATACGTCGAAAAATAAAAAAAACAGGTAATTTCAGGTGCCGGGTTTTAAAAATTGCATTATATTTGGCTATTCTCGGACTGACAAGCAGAAAAGGTAACTAAAGGTGACATTAGTCACAATGAATATTGCATATTTGCAGGAAGTTTGCTTTGAGAAAATAAGTGGGGTTAAGTAAGCCTATTTTCCTCGAAATAATTCTACATACAGAATTGTAAAGTTGTACACATATTGAAGTCTGCCAAAATTCAAGGAGGAATTTTGCCATCTCTATTGGTCTATTATAACAACCAGGATCAGTTGGAGGATATTCAGAAAGTGTTGCGCGTCGTTAATGGCTGGGATATCCATTACGCGGAAAAAGAAGCGACCACCTGGAGCCAACTGTACAATTGGGTACGTCGCGAAGAGATTCAATATTTCCTTTGCGTTGTTGATATGAGTCCGGAACTGGCGGAAGAGTTGAAAGAGCTGCACAGCCGGAATCCCATACTCTCAACAATCTATTATAATGAGAATCTGCGACAAAACGATTTCCTGGACTTTGCTGAAGCCGGAGTAGGAAAAGTGTTTTTAGGACAAGAGCGTCAAGTGCAGTTGGAAGAGGCGCTGACCGAGGAAGCCAGGAACCATTGGCGACACATACCTGAATTTTTCGCGGGTATCGACAGAAACAACCTGCCTCCACGTGCCGAGAGGATTTTACGTTATATCGAGCAGGCGCCGATTCGTAAAATCACCATTGAGGACATTGCCGAAAATATCCGTATATCCCCTTCACATTTAAGAAAAGAGTTTAAGCAGTATTTCAAGCTAAACTTCCGCGAGTTCAAACAGAGGCTCTTATCGCACTATGAGACGATTCTTCTGTTTGACAAACAGCTTAAACCCGGACAAATATTTGAACTTTTCGATTATAAAAACCTGTCGGCTTTCAGCCGGTCGTTTAAAGCACGGCACGGCGTTTCATGGCAGAAGTACAAACGCAAGAATTATGACAAAAAGACCTTAAGCCCCGTAAAGGAATATTATGGCTGAAAAAAACTTTAATGATCCCCGTTTTCGCCCGTCAACCCTTGTGGAACTCGTACAGTGGCGCGCCGCCACCAAGGAGAACGAACGTGTATTCACCTTCTTGCTCGACGGCAATAAAAAAGAAGTGCGTCTCTCCTTTGCCGATCTGGATCGCAAAGCGCGGGCTTTCGGCGCCATGTTGCAACAGCGCGGCCTGCAGGGCGAACGCGCCCTGCTGCTTTATCCTCCGGGGCTCGATTATATCATCGCTTTTTTCGGTTGCCTTTATGCCGGGGTAATCGCCGTGCCGGCCTATCCCCCGGATCCCAATCGCCTTAACCGTACCCTGCCCCGCCTGCAGGCCATCGTACGTGATGCCCGGGCCACCGTCGCCCTCACCAATGACACCATCATGTATATGATCCGCATCCTTAAACTGGGCAGCCGCTTTTCCGATAGCATGGAGAAGTTGCCGTTTCTGCGCAAGTTCCGCACCACCATGAATTTCTTCACCGCCAGTAAGACCGGTATGGCCGATGCGCAGGATCTGGGCGACCTGTTGTGGATTTCTTCCGATGATGTGCTGGATCATATGGCGGAAAAATGGGTTGATCCCAACATCAACTCGCAGACCATCGCCTTTTTGCAGTATACTTCCGGTTCCACCGGTATCCCCAAAGGCGTAATCCTGACCCATGAAAACCTGTTGGCCAACTCAGCCGATATCTACTCCGCCTTTGGCTACAGCGAGGGTACCGAAGGGGTTATCTGGTTACCCATCTATCATGATATGGGATTGATCGGCGGTATCATTCAACCGATATACGGCGGTATGCCCACCACCCTGCTTTCACCCATCCATTTTCTGCAAAGACCCTTGCGCTGGCTGGAAGCCATCAGCAAAATAAAAAGCAAACAGGTGGTTTCGGGCGGCCCCAACTTTGCCTATGACCTTTGCGTGAAAAAGGTTACCCCCAAACAACTGGAGAGCCTCGATCTTTCCAACTGGAGCGTGGCTTTTAGCGGCGCCGAACCGGTTCGTTTCGAAACGGTGGAACGCTTTTACCAGACATTTAAGGGCAACGGCTTTAAGAAGGAGGCTTTCCTCTCCTGTTACGGCCTGGCCGAGGCCACCCTGTACGTGACCGGCGTCGATTGCAAACAGGTGCCGCCCTACACTCATTTAAACCTCAAAGACCTGCGTAAGAATAAGGTGACCGTAGTGGATAAAAACCACCCCGATGCGCAAAACATGGTCAGTTGCGGTCATACGCCCCCGGATCAGCGCGTGGAGATCGTTAACCCGCAAACCCATGAAAAAGCCAGGCCGGGAGAAACCGGAGAGGTGTGGGTGCAGGGGCCCAATGTGGCGCAGGGATACTGGCAAAACGAGCAGGCCACGCACGAAACCTTCCAGGCCTATATAAAAGGCAGCAACGAAGGTCCTTTTTTAAGAACGGGCGACCTGGGATGCTTTGTCGATAATAACCTTTACATCACCGGACGGGTTAAAGACCTGATTATCATCCGCGGCCGTAACTATTATCCCCAGGATATTGAATTTCTGGTGGAAAACGAGCATCCGGATATCCGCCCCGGCTGCTCCGCCGCCTTCTCCATTGAGGAGGATTCCCAGGAGAAGCTGGTCATCGTCGCCGAAGTACGACAAAGCAAGAACCTGCCGCTGGAAGAGATCATCTCCTCCATCCGCCAGGTCGTAACCGAAACCAACGATATCCGTGTCCATAGCATTGTTTTGATCAAGGCGCGTACCATTGCCAAAACCTCCAGCGGAAAAATACAGCGCCATGCCGTAAAGAACGAGTATCTGGAAGGAAAACTGAAGGTAATCCATACCTGGCAGGGCGGGGCCTCCATATCCGAGGCCTCCCTGGTGGATGATCTGGAAGATGAGATAGCCACGGAAGCGGCTGCCGGGGAAACCGCTTCCGCCGGGCGGGAAACGGCGGCCCCCAAAACGGAAACCGCCCGGGAAATCGAATCCTGGCTGATAAACCATCTGGCGGAAACCCTGGGGGTACAACGCGCCGAGATCGATATCCGTAAACCGTTTGTAAGCTACGGTCTGGACTCGGCTCAGGCCATCGGCCTGGTGGGCGACCTGGAAGAGTATATTGACCGCCCCCTCTCCCCCACCCTGATCTGGGATTATCCCAATATCGAAGACCTTTCCAGGTATTTGCAATCGGAAGGCAGCACTCAGGCGGTAAAATTACGCCGGCCTAAAAAAGGGGACGCCAACGAACCTATCGCCATTGTGGGCTACAGCCTGCGTATGCCCAAAGCCAAAAATGCCGGGGAGTTTTGGAAAAATCTGGCTGACGGCGTGGATTGCATCAGCGAAGTGCCCGCCCGCCGCTGGGATGTGGACGCGTTTTACGATCCCAACCCCGGCACCCCGGCCAAAATGATTACCCGCTGGGGCGGCTTTGTGGATGATGAGGATAAATTCGACCCGCAATTTTTCGGGATCTCCCCCCGGGAGGCCCCCCACATGGACCCACAGCAGCGGCTGTTGCTGGAGGTCTCCTACGAAGCCTTTGAACATGCCGGCTATACCCTGGAAAAAATTTCCGGCAGCAATACCGGTGTGTTTGTAGCCATCAGCGGCGCCGACTACCTGCGCCTGCAAGTGGGCAACTTCGACGCCCTGGACGCCTATTCCGGTACCGGCAATGCCTTTAGCATCGCCGCCAACCGTCTCTCTTATGTCTATAACCTTAAAGGCTCTTCCTTTATCATGGATACGGCCTGTTCCTCTTCCCTGGTGGCGGTGCACAACGCCGTGCAAAGCCTGAGACGCGGCGAGACGGACATGGGCCTGGCCGCGGGCGTCAATCTTGTTCTGGCCCCGGATATCACCATTACCTTTTCCCAGGCCCGCATGATGTCTCCCAACGGACGGTGTAAGACCTTTGACGCCGATGCCGACGGTTATGTACGCGGTGACGGTGTGGGTGTGGTTATCCTCAAGCGACTTTCCGACGCCCTTAAAGATGGCGATACCATTCATGCGCTCATACGCGGCAGCGCCATCAACCAGGACGGACGCAGTAACGGCATCACCGCCCCCAACGGACTGGCACAGCAGGAATGCATCCGGCTGGCCCTGGAAGACGCCGGCGTATCCCCGGCCGAAGTTTCCTATTTTGAAACCCATGGCACCGGCACGCCCCTGGGCGATCCCATTGAAACCGAAGCCATGAAAGCGGTGATGGTTGACGGCCGTGACGAAAGCAGCCCCCTGATCATCGGTTCGGTAAAAACCAATATCGGCCATCTGGAATCGGCGGCGGGCATCTCCGGCCTCCTGAAAACCATACTGGCCCTGGAACATAAAACCATTCCCAGGCATCTGCATTTCAAAAAGCTGAATCCGCACATCAAGCTTGAAAACACACATATTGCCATTGCCACGGAAACCATGCCATGGAACCACAACAAGGGCCCGCGCATTGCCGGGGTCAGCGCCTACGGTTTCGGCGGCACCAATGCCCATATCGTTTTACAGGAAGCTCCCGACACCCTGGATACCCAGCTTGAACGCGATCTGAGCAAAACCGACCGTCCCTTCTTGCTGACACTTTCCGCCCACAGCAACAGCGCCCTGGAGGCCATGGCGGCCCGTTATGCCGAAGCCCTGAAGGATGAGACCTTTGAGAGCGCGGAAGCTTTTTGGGATTTTCTCTATTCCGCCGCGGCCCACAGAAGCCACCTGGACTACAGTGCCGCCCTGGTGGCCGGAAGCCGTACAGAGATGATTGAAATGCTGGAGGGTTTTGGTTCGGAAAACCCGGCGGTCATCCGTAGCAGCAGTGAAGCCAACGCCGCTAACCGTCTGCTTTTTGTATACTCCGGCCAGGGACCGCAATGGTATGCCATGGGCCGCCAACTCATGGAAAAAGAGGTGGTCTTCCGCACGGCGCTGGAGCAGATAGACACCTTTTTCTCCGAATATGCCGACTGGTCGATCATCGAGGAGTTAAAACGGGATGAAGAAACCAGCCGCATGGGCGAAACGGAAGTGGCCCAGCCGGCCATTTTTGCCATTCAGGTTGCCCTGACCCGTTTATGGGAATCCTGGGGTATCCGGCCCGCCGCCGTTGTCGGTCATTCCGTGGGTGAAGTGGCCGCGGCCTATGTTTCCGGCACCCTCTCCCTTAAGGACGCGGTAAAGGTAATCTATCACCGCGGTAAACTGATGCAGCGGGCCACGGGTTTCGGCAAGATGGCCTCGGTGGCCCTGCCCGTGGAAAAAGTACGGGAAGCCATTCGCGGCTTTGAGGATAAAATCGGTATCGGCGCTCACAACAGCCCGGAAAACACCGTGCTTTCCGGTGAACCGGAAGCGCTGGAAAAGGTCATCGCCAGGCTGGAGGCCGAAGGGGTTTACACAAAAATGTTGCGGGTGAACTATGCCTTCCACAGCCCGCATATGGAGCCGTTTAAACAGGAACTGGTGGATCTGTTGCAGGGAATACAGGTACACAAACCGATCATCCCCATCTATTCCACCCTCACCGGCAAGCGAAGTACGGAAACAGACTACGACCCGGTCTACTGGAGCCGCAATATCCGTGAACAGGTCAGCTTTGCCGGGGCCATGAATGAAATCATAAAAGAAGGTTACAGTCTGGTGCTGGAACTGGCGCCCCATCCGGTACTGGGCGGCGCCATACGCGAGTGCTACAGCAAAGCCAAGGCCGGGGCCACGGTGCTCTTTTCCCTGAAGCGCAGGGAGAACGAGCAGGAGACCCTTTACCGTGCCCTGGGTGCCCTCTACACCAGAGGGCTGGAGGTCAGGTGGCAGAAAGTCTATCCCGCGGGAGTCCGCTTCCGTGCCCTGCCCGCCTATCCCTGGCAAAAAGAGCGCTACTGGTTCGATCTGAAAAACGACGACCCTATGACCGCGCCGATTTTCAAACGTCCGCAAAGCGGGTTCAGCGGCGGTCATCCGCTGATCGGCACCCCTTTGCGCGACCCGCTGATGCAGGGAAAAATACTTTATAAAACAACTCTGGATGTGGATCGCCTGCCTTGGTTGAAGGGACATAAAATCCAGGAGTCCGTCGTCTTTCCGGCCACGGCCTACATCGAACAGGCCATCAATGCCTTCCCGGATAAAAACGGACGGGCCGTTACCCTGAAGGACTTTAACATCTTTAAGGCCCTGTTCCTTTCCGAGGATGAACAGCCGGTTCACCTGGTATACACCCCCTATACCGATCATCACGGCAATATTCAGATTTTCAGCCTCAGCCGGGAAGCGGAGATGGAGCGTTGGGCCATGAACGCCATGGGCACCCTTTCGGCCCATGCGCCGCAAAATGACCGCAGCCATTCCGTGGAGGAGATAAAAAAACATTGCGGAAACCAACTGGATGCCGCTGATCTGTACGCCAGACTGAGCGAACGGGGCCTGCAGTACACCGATGCCTTTCGCGCCATCAGCGAAATCTGGAACGGTAACGGACAAGCCCTGGGCCGTATTGTTATCGACCGGGAGCAAGCCGGTTCCGGCAGTGATTACGCCATCCATCCGGCCCTGCTGGATGCCAGTTTACAGGTACTTTCGGCC
>Ga0256832_1001098_pt1 | contig 18199 bp, 15 predicted proteins | sample 134614metaG_FD_190534 | JGI IMG/M metagenome (GOLD analysis project Ga0256832, IMG submission 190534) | Hydrothermal vent microbial communities from Lau Basin, Pacific Ocean - 134-614 | ecosystem: Environmental > Aquatic > Marine > Hydrothermal vents | place: Pacific Ocean: Lau Basin | collected...
CGCCGGCATTGACGGCTTAATTATCCCCGATTTAAGTCCGGAAATTTATCAAAACCGCTATCAAGACATTTTTAAAAAATATGATTTAGGATTGGTGTTTTTAATTTCACCGACTACGTCTGACGAGCGTATTCAATTGATAGACGAGTTGAGTTCCGCTTTTATTTATGTCGTATCGAGTTCGGCAACCACAGGCAAAACAGGAGGCTTTGGGCAAGAACACTTACAATATTTCGAAAAAATAAAAACGATGCCTTTAAAAAACCCGACAATGATAGGTTTTGGTATCGATTCGGCTGACAAATATGAAACTGCTTGTCGGTATGCAAACGGCGCCATTATTGGATCTGCTTTTATTAAGGCTTTAAGACATGAGAATTACTTAAAAACTGCTTCTGATTTCGTTAAGAAAATTAAAAAGACCGCCTTATAGAAGCGGTCTTTTTAAAAAAATTAGCTTAACTAAATTATTTTTTAACAAATTTGGCTGTGTATCGAGTTTTGCCATCTTGTAACTTGACAAAGTAATAACCTTTGGAAAGATTAGAGACATTAAGTTGTAACTTTTTCGAGTTAACAGCTTGTCGCAACACTTCTTTTCCGTTTAAATCATAAACATAAGCAGTCGTATTTAAATGTTCCGGTAATAAAATATTTACAAGTTCGGTTGCCGGATTAGGATACACTGTTACATTTACAAGATTTTCATCATTGACAGCGTTGGGTGTAGCGGTAAATTCGCCTGAGAAAATGCCACGTCCGTAAGTTGAGGCAAAAACTTTATTATCATCTCTTAATTCAATATCCGTAACTTTAACATTGCTCATACCGTTATAGGTAGGATACCAATTCGGATTGGCATCATTGAAGTTGGGTGTTGCCCAAACTCCTAGATCGGTTCCTATGATTACTTCGGTTGGATTCAAGGGATTAGGCATGATACAATTAACCGGCATATCGGGCAAGTCACCTTCTTTACTACTCCAAGTTGCACCGCCATCATTCGTATAGAAAATATTGGTTACGCCATAATTAAAGATGGTTATGTAAATTTCATTTTCATTTTGCCCAAATTCGATATCCGAAATACTACCGACAAAATCAGCGCCGGTTATATCACTGAAAACGGGATTGGTGTCAGCATTTTCTACTTTTAACAGATTGCCGTTTTGCAAGCCTACAAATAATTTGGAAGAATTAGTTGTATAAGGCGATACTTTTAAAGCTGTCGGAAAACTATGTAATAACGGGTCTTGAATAGTATATTTAGATATGGTTCCCAGCAAATTGCTATAACGGCGAATGGCGTAAGTATTACCACTTGCAGTTCTGGAACTATAATTAGTATATAAAATATTCAAATTGGAATCCAAAGTTTCTTGATTGATAAAGTCACCGTGTTGTGTGCCTTCGGAATTAACGGTTTTCCAATATAGAATATCGTAATTATATAACCGGATATTGGCGTTATAAACATAATTGGAAATACGATATCTATCCGTTCCGTCTTGGTCAAAAAAGCAATAAGCGCCGTCACCGCCTTGTGTTTCAACGGAATTAGCCACTTGTTGCGGGGCATTTTCAAACAATTGTGTGCCGTTGTCTTGTGCACCTGCCATAAAATAATCTCCTGAAAAAGCAGAAGTAGGCGCTACCGCCATATGATAAAATTGGGTTACATTATATTTATTATTGCGATGTTCAATGGTTGTGCCACCATTACTTGAGTATGCAACACCCCCGTCATTGCCAAACAAAATATGTTGCGAATCGGCAAAAGCAATACCATGTTGATCAGGGTGAATGATATTGGAAGACGTAAAGCCATAATATGATGAAATTTGTGTCCAGGAACCACCGCCATTTGTTGTTTTAAATAAATCTATTCCACCTACAAAAACGGTATCGTCATTATTAGGATCGGTTTCAATAACCAAATCATAAAAACCTTGTCCGTTTGTAAAATCACTCCCGCCGATATCTCCGTCGGAAGGCGTGTTAAAGGCTGTGATTGATGACGCAAAACCATCAGTTGTTTTTAAGCCGAGAACCGAACTGGATGAACCGGAATATTGCACAACCAACAAATACATTTTGCCCGGATCCGATTTAGAAACTGCCAGTTCCATACGCCCTACACTATTAGCCGGCAAAACGACATTAAAGTTATTACCATCAGCCGATGACATAACAGCGCCGTTATCTGTTCCATTAACAGTGCTGCGCGTCGTAGTTAGCCAAATTTTGTTATCAGCGGCAATTTCCAAGTCAAAAGGGGTATAGTTTTTGCCATCAGGGGTTGCCGGCAATGTCACTTGTTGCCATGTAGCACCATTGTCGGTTGATTTATATAAACCTTGGTATCCTTCACCCATAACAGTAAACAATGACGCATCACCATAATAACTGTCACCTGCGGTGGCATAAATTTCGGTTACCCCGTTGTTGTTACGGGCTACAATATCGTTGATATGCGTAATACCAGGAACTAAATATCCTAAGGAAATATCGGTGTGATTGTTGGTTATTGTTGCCGTAATGGGCGTAGAATTATTCAAGGCATTCAAAATGGCTTGCCCGTCGGCTTTGGAAATCATGACTGCCGGTATGGTAATGGTATTATCGGTTCCACCCATAATAATCGGGGTTCCGGGCACATTGTTTATCATCAGAACACCGATAGCACCGGCATTTTGGGCATTTTTAACTTTGTCAACGAAGAAACAAGTGCCACGTTCAATGACGGCAATATTACCATTTATGGCTGCCGCATTAGCCAAAGGGTTACAGGCTAATGTAGGGTTGGCGCTCCCGTCATCAACTAAAACCAAATTGCCGGAATAATCATTAAAGGTTGTATTGCCAAAAGCTGACATCACGGCAACAAAATCTCCTTGTAAGTTGGCAGGAGAATTAATGGTTAAAGTGGCGTTAGACATAAATTGTGTGTCTCCATTTTTACCACCGAATACATGCTGCCAGGTTTGTCCGCCATCGGTTGAACGCCAGATGCCGTTTCCGTTGACAGCGCCACCGGTATAAGATTCTCCCGTTCCTACAAACATATTTTGGGTATTGTTAGGGTCGTAAGTTATAGAGCTAACTGCCAGATTGTTAGGAAGACTGGTATTATGCCATTCAGAGTTCGGGTTGGTAATATCATCATTTACCCACAGACCGCCACTAACGCCTCCGGCAAAAACCCGTTTGTGAGTCGGATCATTAGGGTCGAACATAACGGCTTTGGTACGCCCTCCGACATTACCCGGACCTCTTTCAATCCAAGGGCTGGAAACAATACCGGGAACACTACGCGTAGCATCACCGGATCTTATTTGCTTTTGAATATCCAACAATTTTTCCGGTGTCGGTCTGCCTATTTCCGGATTCATAGTCAATTCCCATTGTCTTTCTAAATATTTATTAGGCGGAATGCCTAATTTTTTTCGCTCTGCCTTTGTCAAAGTTTGTGTTTTGTTAAAAGGGGACCGGGCTAATGATGCCGCATGTTTCTGTCTCAATTCTTTGATGGCTTGTTTGTGTTCGTTGGTAGAACACGAAGTCAAAATTAAAGTGCCAAATACTAAAAGTAAGTAAAATTTTTTAAACATAATGATATTGCTTTTATTTTTATTATTTAAATAATGAAAAACAAATATAAAATAAAAGCTTATTTCGTCGCAATTAATTATGAAATTTAACAAAAAATAACGGCTTCATTAAAAGAATAAAAATTTTTTAAACCTAAATTGTGAATTTCATATCACTAAATTACCATTTTATCGGCTTATAGTTTGAAGGTATTTTAAAAGGGAAGCGTAAATCTTTATTCAAATTGATTTTTTTATAGTTCAGTTGGATTTGTTTATCCAGGGATTTTATGTCAATATGTGCCGGTAAGTTTTGATTTCCTATTTTTTGATAGTTTTGATATTTAAGTTGGGCTGTTGTTGTTTTCGTTTCAAAATAACCCGAAAGCATTTTATAAAACGGACTCAATTCCAGATTTTTGATTAAAGCATGATGAGGGATCAACCGGTAGCTTTTAGGAGTGGTTTTTAATTCAGTATTTGAGGGTTCCAAATCAGCAATCATATCTCCGGTCAATAAATTTTGTAAGTTGTTGAAATTGAACGATAAACCTAATTCTTTTTGCAACAATTGAAAATCTCCGTCATAATAAGTTTGATTTATTTTATTGTAATATTGAATTTTATCAGGCGTAATGTTAAATTTCACAACCGGAATACCTAAAAAATTAAAACTTCCCCAAATAATACTGTCTTTGAGAATACGGACTTTTCCATTACCCGAAAAACTTTGATTGGCATCGGTATATGAAATAACCATACGACTTTCAAAAGTTTTGGCAGAAAACCGGTGTTTTTTCACCTCACGCAATAATTTTCCAATACGCATTTTACGGGTCCGGTCGTAAGTTGTTTTTTGGTAAGATTTACAACTTGTCACCCCCCATAAAACCGCCAGTAATATAAGAATGCTTTTTTTCAAAGTTTTTCTAATTTTTGTTGATAAAGCTTGGCTTTTCCGGTTTGTTTTAAAGCAGAAAATATAGCGATATACTGTTGATAATAAGCTTTTAACATCTCTTTGTTACCGATTACAAAATCCATACCCATATCAAGGTAATCGATGGCATCATGATATTGTTTCAATCCGGTGTATGCCTTTGCCATATGTAAATAGATGTTGGCATCATCGGGGCGTTGTTCTAGTGCTTTTTCGCCTTTTTCAATTAATTTTTGATATTTTTTTTGGTTGTATAAGTTTTGCAACTCAATGTTGTTTTCAGCTTCCTTAGGCTTCAATTTTGGTTGTGTTTGCACGCGTAACCGGTTGCGTTGGACTTGCCGGTATAAATCTTGTATCAAATACTTGTTGTGAGCTTTGGCTTCAAAATCATGTATAAGTTGATAAAGTGCTTTTGGGTCGGTCTGTTGCTTGATTTTTATCTCGATAAACAATTTTTGATACCATTTATTATTCGGGTTATATTTTTGGGCTTGTCTTAAATAAACTAAACTTTGGTCATAGTCTTTCAAATCGAAATAATTTTGAGCTATTTTAAAATATATGACATCATTATCAGGGTCTATTGACAAGCATTGTTCAAACAATTGGTTTGATTGTTGGTAATTGTTTTTGAGCCGTTCGGTCATGGCATCATAAAAATAATCGTCAAAGGCGTTTTTTTTAGGAACTTTTTGCGCCGGTAATTGCCAAAGACTTATCCAAAAGATTAATACCAAATATTTCATAACCTAGCTTTTGCAATTTTTATTCCAAAGTTGAATAATCGCCGAGGTTCAGGCTTTCAAAATTACCGTCGTAGCGGACAAAACTGCCAATCATCGAATTTTTTAAGTCGGCGTTTTTGATAGATGTGTTGTTTTGTATTAAACTGTTTTGTATGTTGGAATTTTCAATTTTGCTGCCTTTACCCAATGATACGAATGGACCAACCGAACTATTAACAATCTCGACATTATCGGCTATATAACAAGGTTCAATTATCTCAGAATCAACAACTTTAATGTTTTTTGAAATCAAATTTTTGCCTTCATCAAAATCATATTTGAGGACTTTGGCATTGGTTTCAACCGCCACCTTAGGATTGCCGAAATCCATCCAATCGGACACTGTGCCGGGTTTAAAAATCAAACCTTTGCGTTTCATATTTTCAAGAGCAGTTGTCAGTTGGTATTCACCGCCAACACGAATATCTTGGTCAAACAAATATTGAATTTCCTCTTTAAGTTGTTTGCCATCTTTAAAATAATAAATCCCGATAATGGCCAAATCGGACACAAAATGTTCAGGTTTTTCGACAAAACCTTCTATTTCATTTCTATCATTGAGCTTAACCACCCCAAAGGCTTCCGGTTTATCTACTTTTTTGACCCAAATAATGCTATCGGCTTGTTCATCCAAATCAAAAGCGCCTTTGAAAAGCGTATCGGCATAAGCAACGACTACCGGTCCATCGAGTAAACTTTTGGCACTGTATATGGCATGCGCCGTGCCAAGTGCTTCGGTTTGATAATCTATTTGTCCGGTAGCGCCAATATCAGAAGCTATTTCAAGAAGTTGATTTTCAACATCTTTCCCAAAACTTGGTTTGATGATAAACGAAATTTTATCAATAGGTTGTTGCATCACTTGGGCAATTTCTCTGACCAATCTTTCGGCGATACTTTTGCCGGCAACCGGAATCAGTGGTTTGGGCGTTTGCAAAGTATGTGGACGTAAACGGGTACCAAGTCCCGCCATAGGAATAATGATATTCATATACTCAGGTTAAAAAATTTATTTTTTTGATTTTTTAATATGTTTGTGTCGTTGCGGATAAGGTTGATAATCAACATCTTGGTTAATCGTAAAGCTTTTAATCAAATTGCCTTTTTGGTTATAAAAATCTATTTTGATGTGACGGTCTTTACCTTTTCCGACAATGTTAAAGATAGCAAAATTACGTTCTTCTATCAAAGTTCCGGGGATACGCAAGCGATTGGGTTCGTTTTCGGCATGGGTGTTAGGACCGGAAGTAAATGGCGAAACGGTGACATCCCAAATTTTTGGGAAGCGGTTGCCGTTATCCAACAAACTGATTTCGGTCATGTGGCGGTCTCCGGTTAAGAAAATGACATTTTTAAGTTTTTCTTTGTAAATAAAATCGATTATATCTAAACGTTCTTTGTCAAAACCATGGTTTGAATAGGTTTCAAAATTGCGGGCGGTATTTAAAAATTGTCCGCCCATTACGATAAATTTGAAACGGGCTTTACTAAACACCAAGGCTTTTTTAAGCCAATCCAATTGCTCTTTACCCAAAATAGTTTTAGGGTCTTTGCTAGTTAAAGTATTCGGGTCGCGATAGTATCGGTTGTCGAGTAGGAAAAATTCGGCATCGTTATAACTAAATTGAGAGGTGGCGCTTTTAAGTCCGCTGACATGTTTGGGGTTTGCCCAAAACAAATCAAAAACTTCAATAGCGGTATCTTTGTTCCAAAAGCTGCCGTCGCTGTCATTGGGTCCGAAATCGTGGTCGTCAAGAATGGCATAGTGCGGGACCGTAGCAAACAGTTGTTGTTTTTCTGGAATTGACCAATCGTGTGTATAACGGTAAATCATCCCGCTTTTGCTGTCCCATTCATTTTGACGCAAGTAAATATTATCGCCGTCCCAAATCATAAAATCAGGTTTTTTATAGGCGATATTTTGATAAATTTCATATTGTCCGCCGTAAGGTCTGCCGGCGCGGTCAAAAACCGGATCATTGATATAAGCACCCGAGCCGAAAGCAAATTTAAAATCGGAAGGCGCATGATGATAAGCCCATACTTCTTGTGTTGTAAACTGCGTAGGATAGTCAAAACGGATTTTTTTGCTGTTGATATACAATTGATAATTGTAGGTTGTTCCGGGTTTTAAGCCGTCAATTAAGATATGAGCCGTATAACCGTCCGCTTTTTTGGTTTTAACTTTTGCGGAAAACATTTTGGAGTCCGGATTACCCGCTTCCCAATAAGCAAATTGGACAGTTGCCGGTTTTTTGGTTTGAGCCCAAAGTTTAATATCGGTTTTATTGACCCGGCCAATCATCGGTCCGCTTTGTAACAATTTTTTTTGCGCGATTGTTGGATTGATGGCGGCTAAAAATCCAAGAATAAAAAGTATTTTTTTCATGTTTTTTATGTTTATCTGTTGATCTGATGTTTGATTTTGATGTCGGTGGCTTCGATACGTCCTCGCGTTGCTCGAAACACTCAGCCACCTTAGTTCCTATTTTTTTTCTTTTTTGTCTTTTAATTTCTCTTTTAACATTTTAATAACTTGACTATTTTGTTTGGCAACAAAAAAGTCGGGAAATATTTTGAGCGCTTCATCATAATATTTGAGAGCCATTTCATAATTGTGTAAATCGTAACTGGTCTGTGCCATTAAATTGTAAAAGGCGGCTTTAAACGGCACGTTTTGAACCGCTCCTTTTTTGGGTCCCGGAAAAGTTACAAAAACTTTATCGGGAAATTTTAAGTTTTCAGCACTTTTTAAGGTTGCATAGGCTTCGGCAGAACGTTTGAGGCGTTGTTGCAGTTGGGCTAATTTGTAAGCAGACAACACGTCCTTTTTAAGGGCATAAATTTTTTCATACACAGCAATAGCCTCTTTGATATCATTGAGGTTTTCTAAGCAAACCGCTTTAATTTCCAATATGTCAAGTGTTTCTTTTTGTTGCAAAATTTGGTTTGAAACTTGCAGACATGACACATAATTCTTTTGATTAAAATAGATATAAGCCAAGCTATCTATAAATTTTGATTGATCGCCTTCTATGGCAATAATAAGATAAATGGCATTTTTAGCGGCGTCTAAATCATAGTTTTTTAAAGCGTCTTTATAAATGTTTTTTTCTAGATTGAGCAAATCCTCTTTGTGTAGTTTTTGACCAAAACCGGAAAGCACCCCAACTATAAGAAGGCTACTTAATAACATATTTTTTATCATAACATAAAATTTAGGTTAAACAATTTCGGGTTCAAAGGTAAAGAAATTAGATGAAAATAAAAAAGCGTAATTTTGGTTGAGGAATTAAGGAAAAGCATTGTTGAATATCTCAATGGAAATCGGGTCATATCGATGATGGGAATGCGATGCCAAAAACAACTAGATATTAGTTCAAAATCATGAAATCTTGGCTGTTTTATTTTCAAATAATTTCACCTCTTCGGGGTTCAATGGTGTGTTTTTTTATTATTTTATCTATAAATATACATCCCTTGGGGTTCTTTATATATGAAGCCCTAAGGGCTGATTTGTAATAAAACCATTAAAACAGAATCATCGAAACCTCAAAAGGATGGCATTATTATCTAAGGTATTAGTAATGTTCCTCACCTAAATCGATATAGAGCCATTCCTTTTGATATAAAGTGTTCCGAATTACAACTTTCTACTCATTTCAGTCTAAACTTCAAATATGTAATGGCTTTTCCTTGCTGCAAGAACTGTTTTTCGTAAAAGGTTTGCACTTCAACGACTTCTTTTGGCGCTTCGGCATTGACATAAATATCATGATGTGCCATCAAAATTTCATGCCCCAAACCCTGTAACAATCCGATGGTATAACCGTGCAAAAATTCGCTGTCGGTTTTAAGGTGTAACAAGCCGTTTGCTTTCAAAATATGTTTATAACGTTTTAAAAATTCCGGATTGGTCAGCCGGTGTTTTGTGCGTTTGTATTTGATTTGCGGATCGGGAAAAGTTATCCATATTTCGGATACTTCGCAGGAAGCAAAGGCGTTTTCAATTAACTCAATTTGCATTCTGATAAAAGCCACATTGTTGCGTTGTTCTTGCAAGGCGGTCTTAGCACCCCGCCAAATACGGGCGCCTTTGATGTCTATTCCTATAAAATTTTTATCGGGATAGCGTTCTGATAGCGCTAATGTATATTCTCCTTTGCCACACCCCAATTCTAAAACTATCGGATTATTGTTTTTAAAATAATCTTTGTTCCAACGCCCTTTCATTTCAAATTGGTCTGCCAATAATATGTCACGTGACGGCTGAAACAGATTGGAAAAAGTTTCATTTTCCTTAAATCGTTTTAATTTATTTTTACTTCCCACTTTTTCTTAAATTTAACGTCACAAAAATAGGCAATAATGCGCCAATCAAAAAATATTTTAATCGCACCGCTTAATTGGGGGTTGGGACATGCCACCCGTTGCATTCCTATCATCAAAGATTTGCAGCGGCAAGGATATTGTATCATCATTGCTTCCGATGGCGACGCCTTAAAATTATTACAAGAAGAATTTCCCGAACTTGCATTTGAAAAACTTCCCTCCTATAATATTACTTATGCCAAACGCTCATGGCTGAACCGGTGGCATTTGTTCAAACAATTACTACACATCATCCGGACGGTGAAACAAGAACGGCAATTAACCGATGAGCTTATCAAAAAATATGATTTGGATTTGATTATTTCCGATAACCGTTTCGGGATTTATTCTCCGAAAATCAAATCGATTTATATCACGCACCAACTCAAAGTTCTGTCCGGTTGGACAACTAAAATAACAACTTGGATTCATGCCAAAATTTATAACAAATATGATGAAATTTGGGTGCCGGATGTAGCCGGTGAGCCGAATTTGAGCGGTAAATTAGGACATTTTTCAAAATCTAATAAGCTTAAAGTCAGATATATCGGCATATTAAGTCGGATGAAACCAAAAAACTTACCTAAAAAATATGATGTTTTAGCCATTCTGTCCGGCCCGGAACCGCAACGTAGTCAATTGGAAAAAAAGATATTAAATCAATTTAAAACTTTAAACCTGAAAACTGTCCTAGTTCGAGGCATTGTTAACAAGAATAAAAAAGTTGAAAATCAACATAATACAACAATATATGATTATATGACAGGCAAGGAATTGGAACAACTTGTCAATCAATCCGAAGCGGTTATTTGTCGCTCGGGATACAGTTCGGTAATGGATATGGCAAGTATGCGCAAAAAAATATTGATGATACCGACACCCGGGCAAGATGAACAGGAATATTTAGCCCGACATTTAGCCCAACATTTTCAAATAAAAATTCAAAATCAACATAAACTTAATATTTCAAAAAAAACTCTTGCCAAATTACATTTGATTAACATCAACATTAAAACACAAAAAATTAAACATTTATTTACTTAAACTAAAAACATTTTTTTGTAAATTTGAGGACAATTTAAAAAAAACCTAAGTTATGAAACACATTTACCTACTTTTAACCTTTTTAGTGGCTTTGACCGGCTTTGGACAAGGCACACCGATTATCACCATGATTGCCGATGGCGACGAATCCGGAGGAACACCGGAAGTTTTGGAAATTTACGCCAACGGAACCGTTGATTTTACCCAATATTCTTTACAAAATCAAACCAATAGTGGCACTACTTGGGGGCACGATTTTGATTTAAGTCCATTAGGAACCGTTACAGATGCTTTTGTATATGTTTATTCTAACAAACAAAACTCTACCGATGTTTTTGCTTTAAATTACCCGAGTGTTACAACTAACAAATTAGATGCCTCTTCCGCTTCTATTTTAAATATAAATGGTGATGACCGTGTCAGAATTATTGAAACAAACAGTGGTGCTGTTATTGATACCTATGGTGTAGACGGACAAGACGGCACCGGAACTGCTTGGGAATATAAAGACGGCTATGCCAAACGCTTAAACGGCACCGGTCCCGACCCTGTATTTGTAGAAGCCAACTGGGAATTTCACAATGGTGGCTTAAACGGACATGGCGCTGTTCAAGACGGTACTACTTATGAAAGTATTATTGGTGTTGGTACTTATACGCCACCAACCAGTGTTAGTCCGGTTTTGGCTATTACTTCACCTACTGCCGGTCAAGTTTTTTCTCCGGTTACAACCAGTGTTGATGTTGTTTTTACCGTTCAAAACTTCACGGTTGGCAACCCCGGAAATGGTGTTGATGGTCATATTCATTGGCGTCTCGATGGGGGGTCTTGGAATATGAAATATGACACAAACCCAATTACTTTAAACGGATTGACTTCAGGCAGCCACACGGTAGACTTAAAGTTGGTAGACAATAGTCACAACGATTTAAACCCTCCGGTAGCAGCTAATGTCACTTTCGAAATAGCTACTTATACTGTGGTTCATACCATTGCAGATTTAAGATCCGGTAATGTAGGAGATTATTATCATTACGACGGCGAAGCTTTCACTATAGGTGGACAAACCTATCAAAGTGGTTCAATGAAAGGATACGCACAAGATGCAACCGGTGGTATTTTGGCTTTTGTTCCATCCGGAATGACTACCAATACCCCAAATTTAGGAGACGGTATCACCGATGTAAAAGGTCAATTAAAAGATTTTCATGGTGTTTTAGAAATTGAATTAACCGAAGATTTCGTAATGACCGGAAACAACCAGCCTCAAACCCCACAAGTAGTGACTTTAGCTGACTATAATGCCAACCACGATGATTATGAATCGGAATTGATACAATTTAACAATGTAACCATAGACCCTAACGGCGACACACAGTTCCAATCAAATACAAACTATAATGTTACCGATGGAACTGATACGGTTGTTTTAAGAACCGCTTTCTTTGACTTAGCCGGCGAAAATATTCCTACTAATAGCGTTAATATTACCGGAATCGGTTCGGAATATAATGGCACTGCACAAATTTTCCCTCGTGATATTAATGATATTGTAGATGCTAATGCTATAGCTGAAAACAATATAGATGGTCTGGAAGTTTATCCTAACCCTGTTATTAACAAACAAGTTTTTGTTACCTCTGCTTCTGCTGATGTTAAACAAATTATTATATACAATGTTTTGGGCAAAGCCGTTTATCAAACTGAAATCAATAATGGTCAAGCTATCAATGTCGGACAATTAAAAGCCGGAGTTTATATGATGAAAATCATTGAAAACGGTCAAGTCGGTTTACAAAAACTGATCATTAAATAAAATATTTGATTATTACAACTTAAAAGACTGTCAATATTTTTGGCAGTCTTTTTTTTGTAAATCCGGCAAAAAATATATATTTGTCAATAAAATAACGCAACCCCTCACACCAACATTAGACTATGGAAAAAAATCAAAGTTTTAAAAACTTAACTCACACACAGAAAACACACCTCTTACAGCAATTGGTTAAAATGGCAAAAGCCGATAAAATTTTCAAGTTTGTAGAATTTAAATATCTGACTGAAATTGCTGAACTGATGAATATTTCCGCTTCACAATTAGACGAAATTATTGAATCTGACAAAGTAGGCGATTTGCCCCAAACTCTATTGGAACGTTCCAGACAACTTTACCGGTTAACCGTCATGATGATGATAGACCATATCATTACCAAAGAAGAAGTTGTTTTACTTAAAACTTTTGCCGTTGAAATGGGTTTGCAAGCAGCTGGTGTTGACGCCATGATTGAAGCAATGAACCGGAACAAAGGCGGTATGTTGCTTAATGAACAATTGATAGAAATTTTTGGTATAGAAATGAATTGAAGTATATGAAAATTGAAGAAAAAATTTTGCTGATAAAGCAACTATACAAGATGAGCAAAGCTGACCAAAAAATTGATAAAGCGGAATTGAATTTTTTGTATGAATTGGCCTTGACGCTTGAATTGCCTTTGGAAATATTGGAAGATATTTTTGACGAAAAAACAATCTATTTAAAGGAAAGAATACCGGCAAATTCCGTGGAACGCATCATTCAGATTTACCGCTTGGCACTAATGCTAAATATTGATAAACATGCAACAATTGAGGAAGTGAATATGTTGAAAAATTTAGCCATTGAACTCAAACTACCTCCCGAACCGGTTGATACAATGTTATCAGAAATATTCAAAAGTAAAACCGGCACAATTGCCCCGGAAAAACTTTTTGAAATATTTAAAATAACCGGCAATTAAAAAAATAGCTTTTTATTCTTTAAAAATTAGGCTCTATATCGGTCTAGGTGAGTAATATATGTAATATCTCAAAGAATAATGTCCCCCGACATTTGTCGGGTTTAAAGATTTTGTTTAATTGTTTTATTATAATAATGTCAGCCCTAAGGGCTTATTTAGTAAACCCCGAAGGGGTGATATAATTATAGAAAATTATGACGTAAAAAACATAAACCCCGTAAGGGGTGAAATTATATAAAAAGATAATAACCATGAATGATTCTTAAACCTAATTTGTTATTACCTACACAAAACAATATAACCCAAAAATTATTTAAAAATTTAACAAATCCTGTATCAAATAAAAAAATATTTGTAATTTTGAGATACTAATCTAATAATAAAACTATTATGGGACTACTTGATTCATTTAAAAAAATGTTTGGTAAAGCCAAAGAAAAAGCCGAAGAATTAGCCGAAGACGCCAGCGAATTGGCAGAAAAAACAGCGAAAATTGCTGATGAAAAGTTTGATAAAATATCAGAAGAATTAAAAGAAAGCACGAAAGATTTGCGTGAAAAAGCCGCCGATGTTTTGGAAGATGTTACCGAAAAAACCAAAGAAGTTGCCTCTGACGTTACCGAAGGACTAAAAAAAGCCGGTGAAGAGTTGAAAGAAGAGACAAAAGATTTGCGTGAAAAAGCTACGGAAATAACTTCAAAAGTTTCGGAAAAAGCCGGAGAAGTTATGTCAGACATTACCGAAACAGCCAAAAAAGCAGGAAGTGAACTAATGGAAGAAACAAAAGATATCCGTGAAAAAGCCTCTGATGTTATCGATAAAGCCACAGACAAAGCCTCAGAAGTTGCTTCAAAAGTAACAGATAAAGTTAAAGACTTAAGCGACAAAAGTGAAAATGGTGTAGAAAAAGCCGAAAATGAAGTTGTCGATAAATCTGAAAATGATGACGCGGCAAAAGATGCTTAATGAAACTATTACATATAAAAAATCGGGCTGAAATTTCAGCCCGATTTTTTTATGGATTATATTCGATGAAATACTTTAATCGTTCATTGATAGTAAAAACTCATCATTGTTTCGCGTTTCTTCAATACGTTCTTTGACAAATTGCATGGCTTCTATCGGATTCATATCGGCTAAATATCTACGTAACAACCACATACGTTGCACAGTTCGGTCGTCGTGTAATAAATCGTCACGGCGGGTACTGGAATTTTTAATATCAATAGCCGGATAAATACGACGATTGGCCAAATTACGATCCAACTGCAATTCCATATTGCCGGTACCTTTAAATTCTTCAAAAATCACTTCGTCCATTTTCGAGCCGGTATCAATTAATGCCGTGGCAATAATAGTCAAAGACCCACCATCTTTAATATTTCTGGCAGCTCCGAAAAAACGTTTGGGTTTGTGCAGCGCATTGGAATCTACCCCACCGGACAATACACGTCCTGACATGGGTTGTACGGTATTGTAAGCGCGTGCTAAACGCGTAATGGAATCGAGTAAAATGACCACATCCATACCACTTTCGACCATACGTTTAGCTTTTTCTATGACAATATTTGCCACCTTGACGTGTCTATCAGCCGATTCGTCAAAGGTTGAAGCAATAACTTCGCCGGTTACACTTTGTTTCATATCAGTTACTTCTTCTGGTCGTTCGTCGATTAATAAAACAATTTGGTAAATTTCCGGATGATTAGCTGCAATAGCATTGGCTAAATCTTTCAATAAAATGGTTTTTCCGGTTTTGGGTTGCGATACAATCATAGCCCGTTGTCCTTTGCCAATAGGCGCAAACAAATCGACGATACGGGTTGATAAAGTGCTGCGTTTGCCGGCAATATTTAGTTTTTCATCGGGGAATAATGGTGTCAAATGCTCAAAGGCAACACGATCGCGCACCACATCTGGGTCTTGATTGTTGATTTTTTTGACTTTTAAAAGCGGATAAAATTTCTCGCCTTCCTTAGGGGGACGCACTACGCCTTGAACCGTATCGCCGGTTTTTAAGCCAAATAAACGAATTTGTGATGGTGACACATAAATATCGTCGGGCGAACTCAAATAGTTAAAATCCGCCGAACGCAAAAAGCCGTAACCGTCTTGCAAAATTTCCAATACACCTTCGGCATCGATGATACCATCAAATTCAAACTCATCGCGTCTGTTTTTTTGGTGTTTTTGATTTGATTTGTTATTATTTTGTGTTTTTTGTTGATTGGTCTGTTGCTTCTTAGTTTGAGAAGTATTTTGTGGTTCGTTTTCTTTAAGACTTTCTTTTTTTTCCTCAACTACTGCGGGTAAATCTTGTATTGGCTGTTTGTTTTCGGGTTGTTTTTGATCTTTTGATGCTTGTTTGGATAGCTGTTGCTCAGTAGATTTTTCCTCAAATAAGGTTTGTTGGGTCGATTGGTTTTGTTGTCCCGTATCATCTTGTTGCTTCTGTTTTCTGGGACGACGTCGTCTTTTCTTTCGACTGTCATTCACAGAATCATCATTGCTCTGTTTTGTTTTTTGTTGTGCATGACTGTTTTGAGATTTGTGATGTTCCCTATTTTGACTTTGGGATTGTTGTTTTCTCGGACGTCCCGGTTTTTTAGCAATTAATTCTTCTTTTTTCTCGTCTAGTTTCAGTTCTCGGGCTTTTTCTTTTACAACATCAGGATGATCAGCTTGAAAATCCAAAATTTTGTAAATTAATTCCATTTTTTTTAAATGGTAATACTTTTTAATCCCGATGGTTTTGGCTATCTCTTGTAGCGCAACCAATTTCAGTTGTTTTAATGATTCAATATCAAACATATAAAATAAGGTATTTTGTTTGTTTTGTTTTTTAATGTTATATAACGTAAGAAAGATTCTTATAATTTTTACAATAAAATGACGATTGGTCTCTTGCAGATAAGTAATTATAGTGCAATAATATGAATTTTTTTTTATTCCATAACAATTTTATCTTATTTTTGTTGAAAATTTTATCAAATGCTACAACGAATACAATCGGTCTACTTGCTAATTGCCTTTATTTCAAGTATTTTTTACAGTTACTTGGCTTACACAAGTTCGTTTAAAGAAAATGTGTTTTTTGCGATTTCGGGCGGCTTCATATCTTTATTGATATTGATCAATATTTTTTTATATAAAAACCGGAAATTACAAATCAAATTAAATAATTTAACTATCTTTGTATTAATAGTTCTTTTGGGTTTATCTATATACCAAGTCGGATTATTATCCGGAGAAAAGTCATTTTCTGAGAAGGATATTAAGTTACTAGTTCCGGTCATTTCTATCGTTTTTTTACTTATCGCCAATAAGTATATCAAACGGGACGAAAGACTTGTAAAATCCGTTGACAGGATTAGATAAACGCAAAAACTTTGTACTAAAAGCCGTTGCTTTTTGCAGCGGCTTTTTTGTTATCTGAAATAAAATAATTTCTCAATTCCTCAAAATATTAACTAACTTTGCATCAAATATCAACAAACTAATGCCTAAAACTTTATACATTATAATATTAATAACAATTCTTACCCCCGCAAGCATGTTGTTCGGGCAGAATCCTGTTTTAGCCAAAAAATATTTTGAACAAGGCGATTTGGACAAAGCGGCTTACGAATACAAACTATTGGTCGATAAATTTCCTTACAATGACAATTATATTTTTAACCTGATAAAAATTTACCAATCTCAATCAAAATTTGATGCCGTTAACAAGCTCATCAAACAACATAATACCAAACAAAAACCACAGTATTTAGTCTATTTGGGATATAATTATCAAATGCAAAAGGACAGCATCAAAGCTCAAAAATACTATGATAAAGCCATAAAAACTGTCAAAAAAACACCTTACCGCGCTTATGCTGTCGGGCAAGCTTTTAAGCAATTATATCTGTTAGATGAAGCCTTACAAACTTATCAAATTGCTTTAAAACAGGGGCATAATGCCAACTATTTGATGCAAATTGCCCAAATTTATGCCGAGAAAAACGATTTGCCCAATATGATTAAAAGTTTTTTGGACTTAATCGAAAAAGAGCCGAAATATGCTTCGCAAGTCAAATATTATTTAACCAGAAGTATCTCGCAAGACCCCGAAAACGAAGCTAATCTTATCTTAAAAAATCAACTGGTGCGGCGCATTAAAGATACGCATGCAACTACTTGGTACCGACTACTTCAATGGCTTTATACCCAACAAAAAGAATACAAAAAGGCATTTTTACAACTCAAAAGTTTATACCGTAAAGGCGATGCCGAACTCAGCGAGATTTACCATTTGGCACAAACCGCTGTTTTTAACAAAAAAACCGGTGATGCCAAAAGTATTTTGCGTTTTTTGACCACACAAAATAAGGATTCGAATTATGCCGAATTAGCAAAACTGGAATTGTTAAAACTCGACTTAAAAAACATTTTAAATCCGGAACAAAAACAAAGCCTTGCGCAACAATTTGAAATGTACCTGCAAGAACACTGGTCACCTAAAAATCAAACGGATTTAAAAATCGCTTATGCCGACTTTTTGGCTTTTCACTTAAACCAAGCCAAAAAAGCTTTGAATATTTTAGACGGACTGGCACGCAAAACTTTTAGTCGCAAGCAACAAGCGGCTATCAAACTGAAGCAAGCTGATATTTTGTTGTATCAAAAAGATTTTAATCAAGCTCTGGTGCT